>Ga0207057_1004_pt1 | contig 65656 bp, 61 predicted proteins | sample Alteio_BWMinCont_33_FD_153265 | JGI IMG/M metagenome (GOLD analysis project Ga0207057, IMG submission 153265) | Enriched cells from forest soil in Barre Woods Harvard Forest LTER site, Petersham, Massachusetts, United States -... | ecosystem: Environmental > Terrestrial > Soil > Temperate forest >... | reverse complement strand
TGCAGACGAGGCCACAAACGAACTATTTGGACCAGCGCCGCCGTTGAACCCAATCGCATTGAGTTGATATCCGCTCTTGCTGCCGCTGGACACAATACTGTCCAGTATGCAGGCGGTGGTCGAACTGGGGCTGCAGCCGGTGGACGGGCCGCCCATGCTGATTAAGTCCGGCGAATATCCTACGGTGGGATAGGCCGCGTTATAGGCGATCTCTGACGTGGCAATGCGGCGGACGGAACTGGCCGCCGAAGATTCATTGGCTGCGATTCTTGCCCGGAGCAAGTTCGGAATGGCAATGGCGGCAATGATCAGAATAATGGCCACCACGATCAGGAGTTCGATGAGTGAGAACCCCTTGCTGCCTGTGCCCGGGTTGTGTCCCGATGACATTGTCTGTCGCCCGTTTTGATAAGAGCACGTTGCTGGCCACCCTGCAGAAACTGTTGCCAAACTTGAAAATCAACAGGATGAATGACTTATGCGGCAGCAATGGGGTTCCGAGGATTCTCATGAGGCCGTGGGTTGACAGTTATCGTCACTACGCAACGCAGTGGGTCTCAATGCGAGAGCGGAGGACAGGGAGGACAGAGGTTCTCCAGAAAAATAAAAGGAGCAACGGATTGCTCCGTTGCTCCTGGGCTCGTACCCTACCCGAGGTACTTCGCCGATCAAGACTTACTGCAGGGCTGTATATGCCGCACAAGCAGCCTCGCCGCCAGACATTGCGGAGCCAACTGCGGTGAAGCGAATCACAGCGTCTTCGTTCGAGCAGAAGCCACGAACACCGGTCTGGTTAACCGACGCCGGGATGCCATCCAAGGTGTAGCCCGGGATGATGCCGTTCAGCGCGGCAACTGGCGTATCGCCGAAGTAGTAACCGCTCTTGGCTTTGCCGGCGGTGCTAGCCTGGGATACAACCCAGTCGACTAAGCAAGCGTTGGTCGAAGCCGGGGTGGTGCAACCGGTCGAGGCGCTCGGCCCAAGGGCCGCGATGGTGGAGCTATAGCCCACCGTCGGATAGGTTGATTGGAACGTGACTTGGGCAGTATTCATGGTACGCACAGAGCTGACCGCAGACGACTCATTGGCCGCAATACGCGCACGCAACAGGTTCGGAATAGCAATGGCAGCGATGATAAGAATGATCGCGACTTGTATGGGATACACTTCGGCGCAGTAGCCATACCTTTACCTTAGTAACCTCGCGTACCCCTACTGCCACCTCGTGGCTCTACCCATTGTGCTTATAATTTTTGTAGGCGTGGAACGAGTGCGTTCTCCCAAATGGCGGCCATAGAAATCCTTGGTCTGACGAAGACTTATCAGGTGGGCTTCTGGCGAAAGCGGCCGAAGTGCGCCTTGCGGCCCCTCCATCTGAATGTTGAGGAGGGTGAGATCTTTGGCTTTCTGGGCCCCAACGGCGCCGGAAAAACCACCACTCTCAAGCTGCTTATGGGCCTGGTGTATCCCACCGCAGGTTCAGCCCGCATCCTGGGCTGCGAAGTCAACGATCCCCGGATGAAAGCCCAGATCGGCTTTCTCCCCGAGCAGCCATATTTCTACGATTACCTGACCGCTACCGAACTGCTCACTTACTACGCGCAGCTCTCGGGCATGGCCGCCAGGGATCGCGAACGCCAGGTCAGCGAGGTCCTGGGGCGCGTCGGCCTGCCGGACGTCGGGGGTATGCAGTTGCGCAAGTTCTCCAAAGGCATGTTGCAGCGCGTGGGTATAGCCCAGGCCATTTTGCACAATCCGCGGCTGCTGTTTTTCGATGAACCCATGTCGGGACTCGATCCCATCGGCCGCCGCGACGTCCGCGATCTCATGGAAGAACTCAAAAACGCCGGCAAGACGGTCTTCTTCTCAACTCACATTCTTTCTGACGCCGAGGCGCTCTGCGACCGCGTTGCCATCATTCATCAGGGCGAACTGCGCGGCGTAGGAGCAGTGGCCGACCTGACTTCGAGTGTTGAGAGCAAGGTTGAGGTGATCTGGCGAGGAAACTCCGTGCCTGCCAATGTCAAAACCCTGGCCGCAAACTGCCACGTGACCGGCGAGACGGTACGCGCCGTGGTTCCCGAGACCAGTCAGGAGGTGCTCATCGACGCGCTGCGCCGCGATCGCCTGCGCATCGTTTCGGTAACGCCGATCCGGACTTCCCTGGAAGAGTATTTCGTGCAGAAACTCAAACCTTCCGAGGCTGCCGCCGGAGTGCGATCATGAGCTCACGCATTCCTTACATCGCCTCCAACACCTTTCGCGAGGCAGTCCGCGATCGCGTGCTTTATAACTTGATCGCGTTTGCCGTGCTGATGTGCGGGGCCGCCATTCTGGTTGGGCAAATCTCCATTGGGATCGAGCGTCTGGTGGTGATCAACCTCGGCCTCACCGCAGTCTCTCTGTTTGGCGTGGTCATCGCCATCTTCATCGGTATTGGTCTGGTCTCGAAAGAAATCGAAAAACGCACGCTTTACACCGTGCTGTCGCGGCCGGTGCAACGCTGGGAGTTCATCGTCGGCAAGTTCTTTGGCCTGGCGGGGACCTTAGTTGTGAACACCTTCTTCATGGCCATCGCCGTCTTTCTGGCGTTGCTTTACGTGTCACAGCGCTTTCAGGCTGCGGACCTCTGGGTGCTGGCAGCGCTGTACTTCATCATCCTGCAATTTCTGATCATCACCGCCCTGGCCCTATTTTTCTCATCATTCTCCTCACCGTTACTGTCGGCGGTGTTTGCCTTCTCTCTGTTCGTCATTGGAAGTTTCGCGGAAGATCTGCGCGGCTTCGCCGCCATGGCCCAAGGAGCCACGCGCTGGCTGGCCACTGGCGCCGCCTATCTGGTCCCAAACTTCTCATCGCTCAACGTGATCAGCTCGGTCGCGCATGGGCAGGCCGTTGCCGCCAGATTAATCGCCAGCGAGACCGCCTATGCCATCGTGTATGCCGCCATGGCCCTGTGCGGCGCAGTCCTGATCTTTGAGCGTCGCAACCTGAAATGAAGCCTTCTCGCCAAACTACTGCTGTGGCCGGCACCCTGCTTTTGGTATGCATGGCCGCCTCGGTGCTGTTGCTGCGGCAAGTCGACCGTATGCGCAGCGGGGCCACTTTGCAGGAAGTTCTCTACATTTCATCTCCCAAGGCCCTGAAGCGCCTCAGCTTGGGCTACGACGGCTTGCTGGCTGACATCTATTGGACACGCGCCGTGCAATACTTCGGCAACAAGCACTTTGCCGGATCGTCGCATTACGACCTGCTGGCGCCGCTGCTCGAGATCACCACGGCGCTCGATCCACACTTGACCGTGGCCTACGAATTCGGCGCTAATTTTCTCGCACCCAAACCGCCCAACGGCGCCGGCTTGCCCGAGCGCGCCGTCCAATTGGCTGAATTTGGCATTCAAAACAACCCCGACGATTGGCGGCTGTACTACGATCTCGGCTTCATCTATTACATGGAACTCAAGGATTACGCTCACGCCGCCGACGCTTTCGCCCGCGGCTCCCAGGTTCCCGGCGCCCATCCTTTTCTGCGCGTGATGGCAGCTCAGATGGCGCAACACGGGGGTGAGCTACCAATGGCGCAGATGATGTGGGCAACCACGTACCAGAGCACACAGGACCGTGACGTCCGCGCCAACGCCGCCACTCACCTGCGTGCCCTTCAGGTGGAACAGGACGTCACCAATCTTGAGAACCTGGTCGCCGCATATCACGCCAAGACGGGACACCTGCCCGCCAGTTTTTCTGATCTGCAAGCGGCAGGCTTACTTCATGAAATTCCCGTGGACCCGTTCGGCCACACCTACAAACTGACCAGCGATGGACACGTCGAAGTACGCACCCCGGACGATTTCCCATTTCTCACCAAAGGCACGCCGGAAGGTTACGCGGCCCCACCGCCCAGGTTCCTGCCTTCGGATTAAATAAACGGGAAGGCACGATTTCAATCCTGCCGTTATTGTGGCATATGAGCCGTGGGCGTTAGCTCCCGAGCAAAGTCCTGGACTCAATACGCCAGCAACTGTTCCGCTGTCCGCTGCACCTGATCAAGATCAGTGGTAAGTTGTCGCGCCTTGTCGAGGGCGGCGTGGGCTTCGGCAGGATGCCCCGCCTGCTCCAGCACGCTTGCCAGCAGAACATACCCCACCGCCGTAGGCTCAACTGACATGGCACGCGAGTACTGCGCAATCGCCTGCTCCAAATCTCCGCTCTTCTCAGCCAGCAGCCCCATCCCCACCAGCGCCGACGCTCTATTCCGATCCAGCCGCAACGCCTCCGCAAAATTTGCTTTCGCGCGCGCGTAGTCGTGAAGTTGCTGGTACGCCGACCCCAGATTGCTGTAGGCATCCGCGCGCATAGCTCCGTCTGAACTCAGATGCAGTACCGTCTGAAACTCTTCAATCGCCTCCTGCGCATGGCCATGCCGCTGGTCATAAACCCCCAGTCCCAGGTGAATTCGCGGATCGTCGTCGCGCGGATCAATTGCCTCGCGAAATTGCCGCACCGCTTCGTCGTAACGTCCTTCAGCATCGTAGGTCACTGCCAGATTGAAGTGTGCTTTATAGCTGCGCACGCTTGTAACCTGTAGCGCGTAGGACCATAGCGTTTCGCTGTCACGCCAGTAGCCTATCTGCCGATAAGTCAGCGCACCCAGCGTCGCGATCACTGCCAACGCGGGAACCGCCAGCCACGCCGCCGGAAATTTTTTCGACTCTGCCCACTCGCTCACTCCCCAGCATGCCATCACAAATAATCCAACAAACGGCAGGTAGGCATAGCGGTCGGCCATCGCTTGTTCGCCCACCTGCACCAGGCCAATCATGGGAACCAGCGACCCCAGAAACCAGAACCAGCCCACGAGCAGATAGCCGCGACGTCGCTGGTGAATTACTAGCGTCGTTACCAGCAGCAGCAAAATTGCAGACGCAATCACCTGCCAGAATCTCAGCAGATCGAGCGGATGTGGATAGAGAGGCGAAAGCTGTGTTGGCCAGAACGCTTTTCCAAGGTAGCGCGAATACGAAACAATGGCGTTTTCGAGTCTCAACGAGAACGGATACAAGATCGGAGAATGAATCGCTCCGCCCGCCTTCTGCGCTTGCATCGTCACCACGGCGCTGATCAAAGACATCAGAAACAGCGGCGCCTTTTCGAGCAGCAGCGCCGGCATCTTCACCGGCTGTCCCGCCGCTGAACCAGCCGAAGACCTTCCCAGCGGCCAGTAATCCCACAACAAAAGCAGAAACGGCAAGGTAATCACCTGTGGCTTGCTCATCAGCCCGCACGCAAACAACCCTGCCACCAGCGCGTATCGTGCAACCGCTGGCCGTCGGGCGTACCAGTCGTAGGCCAGCAACGCCAGCAACAAAAACATCATGCTGAGGACGTTTTTTCGCTCCGATGCCCAGGCCACCGATTCCACATTCACCGGATGCAGCGCAAATAACGCCGCCACCATCAGGCTGCGCCAGGTAAATCCCGTCGCCGACTGTAACAGCAGAAACAGCAGCACCGCATTCAGCGCGTGCAGCACCACGTTCGTATAGTGATGGCCAACTGGGTTCAGCCCAAACAGTTGCGCGTCGAGCGCATGGGAAACCCAGGTCAACGGATGCCAGTTGGCCTCATAGTAATTCGTGAAAGCCCACTTCACCGTGCCCCAATGCAGTCCGGCCAGCACATGCGGGTTGCCGGTGATGTAGTGATCGTCATCTAAGTTGACGAAGGCGTTGCGATTAACCGGGTTGTAGACCGCCAGAGTTGCGGCCACCAGCAACAGGCATAAGACCACTGTCCGCTTCTGGGGTGACGAGAAAAGCCCGGCGGAAGCAAGCAATGGCTTCACCGGTTGGGCCTTGGCGGCAGAGGACAAAGATTCACCCGTGCGCCAATTATATGAGCCTGCTTCTCGCCGGCGCCCTGCCTGAACCAGAGATGTACATGCGTGGTCGGTTGTCCACTATTTCGATTACCATGCGACCGTGCCTGATCCCGGTCAGTCCGAGATTCGCCCAGCTTTCCGCGATTGGTGGCGCCAACAGACGACTCTAGGTCGACTACCTGCGACCGGAAAGTTGGTCACGCTCTGCTGGGAGTTCCTCCGTGATTCCCTGCCCGCACGCCGACGCCAGCGCTATGGCGATGTGGACTACGACTGGGACCATCGTGTGGACACGACCAGCGCCACCGTCAGCTGGCGCGGTCGTCTGCTCGGGCTTCTGAACTCGCCCTATCAGCCAACCGATCCTGCGCTGTTTCAGGAAATGCTGGCCAGCCTGAACTTGGACTTCCGGGATTTCATTTTCATCGACATTGGCTCGGGCAAGGGCCGCACCCTGCTGATGGCATCCGATTATCCGTTTCGCCGCATCATCGGCGTCGAACTTTTACCCGAACTGCACCGGGTTGCTCAGGAAAACATTCGCAAATACAAGAACGAATCCCAACAGTGCTTCGCCCTGGAATCCATTTGCGCTGACGCTCGCGAATTCGTCTTCCCTCCCGAACCCACGGTTCTGTATCTGTTCAATCCATTACCAGAGGCGGCATTGGCAAAGTTGCTCGGCAATCTGGAACAGTCGTTGCGCGAGCATCCGCGGCAGCTGTTCGTGCTCTATCACAATCCGCTATTGGGGCATGTGCTGGCCGCGAGCAAGACCCTGAAGCGGGTCGGAGGCACGCACCAGTATTCGACCTTTTACAGCTAGCGCATGGGGATTTTCCGGCTTGCCTCTCAACCGACTAGTTGGTAGACTAGTTGACAGAGAGGACAACCATGAAGACCGTCGGGGCGTTCGACGCCAAGACCCATTTCAATGCCTTGCTGAAGAAAGTCTCGCAGGGCGAGTCCATCCGGATTACGCTGCGGGGCGTCCCGGTCGCCAAGCTGGTTCCTGACGACGAGGGAGAACCGGTCAACCTCAAACAGGTAGTTCGCGACATTCGTGCGGCCCGCAAGGGCGTCACCCTCGGGAAGATTTCCATTCGAGAATTAATCAATGAAGGCCGACGCTACTAAAAGCCTGGTCCTGGACGCCTCCATTCCCCTGGCTTGGTGCTTTGAGGATGAAAGCGCTGCCCTGCCCGAGCGCCTGCTTGACGTACTGGAAACTGGAACCGAGATGCTGACACCTTCCATTTGGCCGTTGGAAGTGGCCAACGCTTTGCTGATGGCAGAACGCCGCAAGCGCATTACAAATGCACAGGCCACGACCTTCCTCCAGCGCATTTCCAAGCTGCCGATTCTGGTCCTGCCCACTCCGCCCGAGCGGGCGTTCGATCATATCCTGGCAGTGGCACGACAGCATCAAATTACAGAATATGACGCTGCCTATGTCGAGCTTGCCCTACGCCAGGCGCTGCCGCTCGCAACCCTCGATGTCAAGCTGCGCCGTGCCGCCCATTCAGCGGGTATTGCGTTAGTCGAGTAGGATTGAAGGAGAATGAAGCACTCCCGAAGAATATCCAAAGCTAAACGCGTCACAGGCACAGACTGGAACAAGCTGCGCCGCCTGAGCGCTGCCCAGATTCATCGCGGCATTTCCTCCGACCCTGACGTGCGCCCCACGGATGACGCCTTCTGGAAAGATGCCAAGGTAGTCTGGCCGACTCCGAAAACCATTGTGACCATGCGGCTGGATGCCGACTTGCTGGCCTGGTTCCGGCAACAGCGCGGGTATCAGACACGCATCAACGCGATCCTGCGCGCGTATATGAAGGCGCATGAGCCCGGGGGATCGACCTAGACCCATGTGTTTCAGAACCCCGAGTCAAGTCGTAGACTGTTTATGTGACCCTACGTTACATCGCCGCCCTCTTTCTCGCTACCTCCCTTGCCTACGCTGCTGACGTCCACTTCGTCGCCTCCGCCGTCGATCACCGCTACAACCATCTCCAAACCCTGCAAACCGATTTCACCGAGATCTATCGTGGTGCCGGAACGGAACGGACTGAATCGGGAACACTTTGGTTAAAAAAACCCGGCAAGATGCGTTGGCAATACCGTTCTCCCAGAGCGAAGCTGTTTATCAGCGACGGCAAGAGTGCCTGGTTCTATGTGCCGGGTGAACCTCAGGTGCGGAGGACGCCAGTGCGACAACTCGATGATCTCCGGTCGCCACTGGCGTTCCTCCTTGGTAAAACCAAGCTGGAAAAGGAGTTGTCTGGACTCTCGTTCGCCCCCGACGTGGCCCCGCTAATGCCTGACGATGTGGTCCTAAGGGGCGTCCCAACGGCGATGGCCGACCAGGTCAGCCAGGTGCTGATCGAGATCACGCCATCCAGTTGGATCGGACGCATCATATTGGAAGGGACCGATGGCTCCAGTACGGAATTCCGCTTCCAGGGCCAGACCGAAGACGGGAAAATTGACGATCAGAGCTTCCACTTCCAGGTGCCTCCGGGAGTCGAGGTGATTGACGGCAACTTCGCGCCATAGTGTCAGATCAACCGTATTAGTTTCAATGATTTGTATTCGCTTTGTTGACGATTGCCAGGCCCATTACCCCCGGAACGCTTTGACAGGCAATTAACACAGGTTCAGCGGAACCGAATGCTAAACTTGGATGGGAACAAGCAAAACTCCATAACAGCATGGCCGAATTTCTAATCAAGGCAGCCGACGAGCGCGGACGCGTTCTCCAGCAGGTGGAGAACGGCTATTCCGAGGCCGAAGTTCGCGATCGCCTGGTGCAGCAGGGCCTCCTGGTTTACTCGGTGAAGCCCCGCACCCTGCTCTCCGGCGACCTGACCGTGCGGCGGCGCGGCAAAGTCAAGCAGAGCCAGTTCGTTATCTTCAACCAGCAATTCTTGACCCTGATCAAAGCCGGCTTGCCCATCCTGAACTCGCTGGATCTGCTGATCAAGCGGCAGCGCAATAAATATTTTCAAAGTCTCTTGCAGAACGTTCGCGACCGGGTCAAGGGAGGCGAGTTGCTCTCGGATGCATTCGCCGCGCAGGGCGCGTTTCCCCGGATTCACTCGACCACGCTGCTGGCTGGCGAAAAAAGCGGCAACATGGAAGAAGTCCTCACCCGCTACATCGCTTTCCAGAGACTGGCCCTGACCTTCAAGAAGAAGCTGGCGGTCTCGCTGGTTTATCCCACCTTGCTGGTCACCGTGGTGTTTGGCATGATGATTTTTCTGGTGACTTACGTGGTACCGCAGTTTGCCAAACTCTACGAAGACATGCACGCCCAACTGCCGCAAATCACGCTGATCATGCTGAATATCGGCACCCACGCCCAGGAATACGCGCCCTTCGTGGCCATCGGCGTGGTGGCCATGGGGATGGGCTTCTGGTACTGGCAAAAAACCGACCGCGGTGCAGTCACCATTGATGGCGCCATCCTGAAGATTCCTTTGCTGGGCGAGATCTGGCTCAAGTATCAGGTAGCCAGCTTTTCCCGCATGCTCTCGACGCTGCTGGCCGGCGGCATGCCGCTGGTGCCTTCTCTTGAAACCGCCGGGGCTTCCATGAGCAGCCGCCGCATCCTGAACAGCATCAATGTGGCGGCCATTCGGGTGCGCGAAGGCCAGGGACTGGCCAAGAGCCTGGAAGAGCAGGACATTTTTCCGGACTTGTCGGTGGAAATGATCGAGGTCGGCGAATCCACCGGAGCTTTGCCGGCAATGCTGAATTCGGTGGCAGAATTTTATGAGGAGGACGTACAAACCGCTCTGGGCGCGTCCATGGCTCTGATCGAGCCCGTCATCCTCATCATCATGGCGGTGTTCGTGGGCGGCATTCTGATCTCACTGTATCTGCCCATTTTCACCCTGGGATCGAGCATTCATTGAGAAGAGTTCTACATTGCAATCGGAAGGTGTGTAAATAAATGGCAGGCACAGCAGAAAATAAAACCGTGTTCGTAGGCGGAGGCAACGGCGCTCCCGTGGTTCCGAGTGAAGAACTCGAAAAGGCGCAGGACATTGCGCGCCGCTACCGCTGTCAGTTCGTCGATCTTCACAACTTCCAGCTTCACCACGACCTGTTCAAGAACATCCCCGTCCATCTGATGTTCCGTTACGATTTCGTTCCTCTGGAAGAGATTGAAGACGGCAGGCTGGCCATCGCCATCGCCGATCCCAGTCAGCTGATGATGATCGACGAAATCAGCCTGCTGCTGGGCAAGCGCATCCTCACCAAAGTCGCTACGCTCGGCCAGATTCGCGAAATTCTCAAGAAGACCGAGCAGTCCAAGCGCGTCCTCGAAGATGCCAGCGAAGGCTTTGCTCTGGATGTAATCCATGAAGAGGAAGGCGCTGGCGACGAAAGCATCTCCATCGACCGGCTCACCGCGCAGGGTGACATCAGTCCTATCATTCGCCTGGTCGATACCACCATCTTCACCGCTTTACAGCGGCGCGCCAGTGATATTCACATCGAGACTCGCGACGACTCCGTCTGCATCAAGTTCCGCATTGACGGTGTGCTCACCCAGGCCATGCCGCCGATTGCCAAGGAGCACCACTCGACCATCATTTCCCGTATCAAGGTCATGAGCGAACTCGATATCTCCGAGCGCCGCGTCCCCCAGGACGGCCGTTTCCGCGTGAAGTACGGGACCCCGGAGCGCCCCATCGATTTCCGTGTCTCCATCATGCCGTCGATTCACGGTGAAGACGCCGTGCTCCGCGTACTCGACAAAGAGTCGATGAGCGAGAAGTTCCACAAGCTCACCCTGGATGTGGTTGGGTTTGACGAGCAAGACCTGCGGCAATTCCGCCGCTACATCAAGGAACCCTACGGCATGGTGCTGGTCACCGGCCCCACAGGCAGTGGCAAGACCACCACTCTGTACGCCGCCGTCAATGAAATCAAGACTGACGAAGACAAGATCATCACCATTGAAGACCCGGTCGAATATCAGATTCGCGGCATCACCCAGATTCCGGTTAACGAGAAAAAAGGCCTGACCTTCGCCCGCGGCTTGCGTTCCATTCTGCGCCATGACCCGGACAAAATCATGGTCGGCGAAATCCGCGACACCGAAACCGCGCAGATCGCCATTCAGTCTGCCCTCACCGGCCACCTGGTTTTCACCACCGTCCACGCCAACAACGTGGTGGACGTCATCGGGCGGTTCCTGAACATGGGAGTTGAGGCTTACAACTTCGTTTCCGCGCTGAACTGTATTCTGGCGCAACGTCTGGTCCGCCTGATTTGCGAATCCTGCCGCACTCAGATGGAGTATGACAAAGAAACCATGGAGGCCAGCGGGCTCGATCCCGAACAATGGTCAAAAGTGGCCTTCTACGAAGGCCAGGGCTGCATCGAGTGTGCCGGCACTGGGTTCCGCGGGCGTACTGCGATCCATGAACTGCTGGACCTGAGCGACCGGGTGCGTGAACTGATTCTGCTCAAGAAGCCGACTTCGGAGATCCGCCGCGCCGCCCGCGAGGAAGGCATGCGCTTCCTGCGTGAATCTGCCCTCGACAAAGTGCGGCTGGGCTTGACCACTCTGAAAGAGATCAACAAGGTCACCTTTATCGAGAGCAATCGATAAAAATCAGACGGCGGTGCAATGGAAAGCCGGCTCTCGGGCCGGCAAAGCGGCGAGAACGACTTTCCCGCGGACCTTTAGGCCATTCCTTGCAAGTGCCCTTCGAGATATTGCAATTTTTCGGACTACAGCGTTCTACTGATAAGTAAGGGGAGTAGTGTCGACAATGGCTTTGACGTCAAAACCGAGGCTGGCCTGCGAGGTCGCTGCCGACCGCGTGCTGGCCGCTCGAGCTTCGGAACCGGGCACGGTGGAGATGTGCGCCGCCAGTGAACTGGCGCCCGGCTGCGTTGTTCCGGATCTGGTCGAAGCCAATCTGCGCGATCGTGGCCGCATTCTCGAATCCATCCGCCAGACTCTGGACAGCCTGGGCGGCGGTCGTTCCCGCGACGTCATTGCCGTCCTGCCCGACGCCGCCGTGCGTGTCGTGCTCCTCGACTTTGAGACCTTGCCCACCAAGCGCGACGAAGCCGAAGGAGTCGTGCGCTTCCGGCTGAAAAAGTCGCTTCCCTTCGATGTTGAAAAAGCCAAGATTTCCTACCATGCGCAGACCGCCACCACCGGGCTCCGTGTGGTCGCCGCCGTTGCTCTGACCAGTGTCATCGAAGATTACGAATCCATCTTCCGCGAGGCCGGCTACAGCCCCGGGGTGGTTTTGCCCTCCATGCTGGCGGCCCTGGGCGCAGCCAACGCGGAGCGCCCCACCCTCGTGGTTAAGGTGGACGCCCGTAGCATCGGCATCGCCATCGTCGATAAGCAGCAGTTGCTGCTTTTTCGCAATCTCGAAAACCCGCGCGGCGTAACCATTTCCGGCGAGCAACTCGCGGAAGAAGTCTACCCGTCGATCGTGTTCTTCCAGGACACCTATCATCTGAACATCGAGCGCATATTCGTCGCAGGTTTATCGGACGTGACTGGGGCCATGCCCGCCCTGCGCGCACAAACCGGGGCCGAAGTCCAGGAACTGGTCGGAGCCTCACAACTCGGCAGCGGTGCGTCTTCGGTGCCCAAGTGGAGAATGGCGGGCGTAGTGGGGGCGCTGCTTTCCTGATATGCGGGTAGAGATCAATCTCGCAACTCGGCCCTACGAGGATGCCCGGCGCTTCTGGTTCCGCTGGGGCGGCGCCCTGGTCGCTCTCGGCATCATCACTCTGGGCCTGATCTACTTCACCTTGCTGGGCTGGGTCACCGCCGCCAAGGACAAGGGCCTCATCGGCAAGAATCTGCATCAGATCGCCGATCGCGATGGCGAAAAGGCCGCTGCCCAGGCCCTCATGAATCTTCCCCAGAACAGCGTGACCCGCGACCGGTCGCAGTTTCTGAATGGCTTGTTTTACCGCAAGAGCTTCTCCTGGACCCAGGTGTTTGAGGAACTGGAAAGGGTCATGCCTCCGCGCCTTCACGTGGTCTCCATTCAGCCCGAGTTCGCTCCTGACAACGAATTGGCCATCAAGCTGGTGGTGGCCGGAGACTCTCGCGATCGGGCGCTTGAGTTGGTCCGCAAGATGGAGGAGTCGCAGCATTTTCAGCAAACCCAAATCGAGCAGGAAAGCGCCGAGGCCGGTTCCGGGGCCACCGCCGGAGACACCGTGAAATTCAACATCAGCGCGCTCTATGTCACCGGGCCCGCAGTTCCCGCGAGTCCGGGACTGGGCAAGGCAGGGGGATCTCAATAATGCCCGACCTCCGGCAAACCCGGCGCAAGGTCAAGATCGCCCTGGCGGCCATGGCAGCGGTGGATGTGATTGCCATCGCCGTGTACTTTTCTCCGCTGGTCGGGTCCCAATCCGACCGCCAGGATCAACTCCATAATCTCTGGAAAGAATTGCAGCAGAAAACTCGCGAGGTCGAACCCCTGCGCGGGTTGGACAAGAAAGTCCCCGTGGCCCGCAAACAGATTGACGAGTTTTACAAGGATCGCCTGCCGGCTGAAGGCTCCTCCATCTCAGAAAATATCGGTAAACTCGCCGGGCAAGCCGGGGTAAAGATCGCCAGCATCCGCTACGACATGAAAGACCCCGAGTCTCTGGGTGTGCGCCGGGTGCGGATCGAAGCCGATATGAGCGGTGACTACTTGCAACTGGTTCGCTTCATCAATTCTCTGGAGCGTGACCAGATGTTTTTCCTGGTGGACAGCGTTCAATTGGGCGGCGAACAGGGCGGCATGGTGAAGTTGCAAATGAAGATGGAAACTTATCTCAAGACAGGTGCGGCCTGAGTGAAAGTGGGAACCGAAAACCGGAATAAGTTGATCGCCGCAGCCGTGCTGGGCGTGGTGGCCCTGGTATTGGTCGGGCGCATGCTGTTCCCCTCCACTCCCTCGGATCCCGACACCGCCGTGGTCGCTCCCGTCGCCCCAGCCCCGAGTCCGGCCAGGCCTGCGGGGAAGACTCGGCCTGGCGCTCGTCATCTGCCCGCCGGCCCGCCTCATTCCATCGATCCCAGTTTGCGCTATGACTGGCTGAAGGCCAGCGAAGATACCAAATACGAGGGCAATGGGCGAAACATTTTCCTGGCCCAGGCGGAGATTCCGCAGCCGGTAGCGCCCGCCCAGACCGATGCAGAAAAGCAGAAGGCGCAAGGCCCGCCTCCGCCGCCTCCGCCGCCGCCCATCAATCTGAAGTTCTACGGCTTTGCCAGCCGGCCCGGCGAACCGAAAAAAGTTTTTCTGTCCCAGGGTGAGGATGTATTCATTGCCAGCGAAGGCCAGATCATCGACCGCCGCTATAAGGTCCTGCACATCTCGCCGGTTTCCGTGGAAATCGAAGACGTGCTGAGCAACAACCGCCAGATGATTCCGCTCACCCAGAGCTGAGCCAGAATGAGTAATTAGGTTTTGTATGAGGCTTCCTCCACGTTCCCGGCGAATCGCTTCTACCCCCCGCCCCGCCCAGGGTGGTTACATCCTCATCATTCTCATTCTGTTTGTGGCCTTGCTGGCCATCGCCTTGACCGCGCTTGCCCCGCTTCTCACCCAGCAAATCAAACGGGATCGCGAAGAGGAACTCATCCATCGCGGCACCCAATACTCGCGCGCCATCAAGCATTACATGAAGAAGTTCAACCGTTATCCCACCCGCATCGAGGATCTGGAGAATACCAACGAAGTTCGCTTCCTGCGCAAGCGTTATAAGGATCCGTTAACCGGAAAAGATTTCAAACTCCTTCACCAGGGCGAAGTTCAGATGTCTGGCGGACCCGGACTGGCAGGTGCGACCTCGGCCGCCACGCTCGCCGCCGGTGCGGCAGCCCTCGCTGGCGGAGCTACTCCCTTCGGAGGCAGTGGCGCTTTCGGAGGCAATTCCGGCAGCTCTTTCGGCGGAAACTCGGGCGGCGCCTTTGGCGGGGGCAACAGCGGCTTCGGTGGTAACTCGGGCAGCAGCTTTGGCGGAAACTCCGGCGGCGCGTTTGGCGGAAACAACAGCGGCTTCGGTGGTAACTCGGGCAGCAGCTTTGGCGGAAACTCTGGCGGCGCCTTTGGCGGGGGCAACAGCAGCTTCGGTGGTAACTCCGGCAGCACCTTCGGTGGCAACTCAGGTGGCGCCTTCGGCGGCAACACGCCCACTCCCCCGGTCGGCGCGAATCCGGCCCAGGACAATGGCTCCGACGCAGCTCCGAATCAGGGTCAGCCCCAGGGGCCAGGTTTCGGTCAACCAGTACAGAATTTGCCAGGGGGGAACGGGCAAAACCCAGCTGGCAACCAGGTGTTCGGCGGCGGCCCCATCGTAGGCGTGGAAAGCGTCAGCAAGGACAAGTCGATTCGTATATTCAGCAAAAAAGAGCACTACAACGAATGGCAGTTCATCTACGATCCCAGCACCGATCGCGGAGGCTTGATCACCACGCCCAACCAGCCTCCCGTGCAGGGTGCATCTCCCAGCTTAAATGGAACTCCCGGTACCCCCGGCGCGCCCGGCGCTCAAGGTGCTCAAGGCGGTCCCGCTTCACCTTTCGGCTTCGGAGGAAATCAGCAGAATCCTGGGTTCGGCGGCGGGCAGAATTCTTTCGGCGGCATGAATCCCCAGCAACCGCCGCCACCTCAACCTCAGGCGCCGCAGTAGCCGTCAACAAACTGTCGGCTGCGACGGCCCGTGTGGCTCGGCCTGCGGCAGATCGCGGGTAAACAAGAACAAAACTAGAAGGTGGTTGGGGCAGCCGAGTATAGTGAGTACGATGCGAGCGCAGAGGCATCCTCTGGTACGTCCATACGGTCGGCTCAAGCTGGTCGGTGCAGGCTTGGTACTCGGCCTTGTGGGAACGGCCATGATGTTAAGTGGAATTCAAGTAGTCAGACACTGGACTGGCCAGCCGATGTTTTCGTGGGGGCTGGTTACGGGTGGCGGCTTGTGTATCCTTCTCGCCCTCATCCCCGCTTCGTGGATAGCGAAGGCGTCCGACACACATCGCTCAACGCGTCACCGCTAACATCCGAGCGCAGTAGCCCCAAAACAAAAAGCCCCACCGCTTCGCGATGGGGCTCTCCACAAATAAGCTTACACGCTGAACGAGGATCCGCACCCGCACGTGCTCTTTACGTTCGGGTTCTCGAACTTGAATCCTGCGCCTTCCAGCGTCTCCACGTAATCCACAATGCAGCCGTTCAGGTACATGACCGACGTAGCGTCCACGTACACCTTCAGGCCATCCATGTCGAAGGTCTTGTCCATCATCCCGGCGGAATTTTCAAACGACATCGCGTAGGAGAAGCCAGAGCAACCTCCGCCCTGCACTCCCACCCGCAGCCCGGCCGGAACCGGGTTCTGTTGCGCCATGATCTCCTTGACCTTGGCGATGGCGCTGCTAGTCAAAGTGATGGGCGCAGCCTTGGGCTTCACCTCAGGTGTAGTCGGCGTCGTCGGGGTAATTGTCGTAGCCATTCGTATCTCCTTGAAAGTACTTGCATGATTATATAGCAAGCCAGGGCTGTATTCTCCCTAAAAAAGGCCCAAAGCCCTCAATCGTTTAGATGATCTGCACCCCCTGCCGGGCGCAGCTGTCAAACAAAAGCGGCATCATTTGCCTTTCGGGGCTATAATTGCGGCGAGTTTCCGGTGTCAGCGGCGATTTCGCAACTTGCGCCGGTAGAACTTTCGGGATCGGACTCGATCCGCATCGAGGTGGCATATGGGCATGTTGATGTGGCCGCTAATTCTGTGGGGAGTTCTCACCGCTGTCCTCATCATCCTCATGATCTACCGTAGCACTCTCGCCATGCATGAGGACGACCAGCTCTTCCTGAGCGAATCAGAATCGCAAATGCAAAAGGACCAGGTCGAGCTGATGCAGAAGCTCAACAAGGTCACTCCCATCGTGAAGTGGCTGGGCGCTGCTTCCGGAGCGTTGATCCTCCTCATCGGGGGTGTGGCACTCTACCAGCAGCTCTCGCAAATGCAGTGACCTGAGAGCGCCCGCTACTCCGTATCTGGCCAAACGCTGGCAGCAATCCGCCTGCGTAGCTTTCACTGGTGCCGGGAACAGGACTCGAACCTGCACGCCTTGCGGCACTGGATCCTAAGTCCAGCGCGTCTGCCAATTCCGCCATCCCGGCTCGAAGCTATTTTAACCGACACGTCGACACCATGTGGCGCGGACACTCTGTCCGCCGCCTTTGACTTTGTTTGCACTTTGCTGCCCGCCGGGCACCGCTTCTCGAACGAGACAGCCCGGGGATTTTCCCGCTACACTATCTCTTATGAACGCGCCCAACCAACCCAACATCAAGCTGACCAATGCTCCCGACTATCGTGAGAACTACGCCAACAGCGTTCAGGTACGTGTGAACGTCTGGGATTTCTTCCTGGTCTTCGGCACCCTGCAACAACAAACCGAGAACCAGGTCGAAGTAAAGAACATCCAGGGGATTTACCTGAGCCCGCAGCAGGCCAAGGCTCTGATGTCGATCTTGCAGCAGAACATTGCCGGCTACGAGAGCGCCTTCGGCGAGATCAAACTCGATCCTCGCATGGCCGCCGCCGGGCCCATTCACTAGTCACACCAGTGACGCTCCCACGGTGACCACCAACCCCGATTCGCGCCCGTATCCAACTCCATTACTCTTCACGCTGTTCTTCCTTGCGCTGTTCGCGCTGCATGCGCCCCTGCTCCGCCTTCCCTATTTCTGGGACGAAGCCGGATACTACATTCCCGCCGCTCACGATCTGCTGACCTCAGGGTCGTTGATTCCACATTCCACGCTATCGAACGCCCATCCGCCGCTGGTCATGGCCTGGCTCGCGCTGGCCTGGAAGATTCTGGGATTCACACCCCTTGTCACGCGTACCGCCATGCTGCTGATCGCAGCCCTCGCCCTGCTGGGTGTGTTTCGTCTGGCCCAGCGAGTGGCCAACACTGACGTTGCGATTGCCTCCACAATTTGCACCGCAACCTACCCCGTCTTCTTCACCCAAAGTTCGCTCGCCCATCTTGATCTCGCCGCTGCCGCGTTCACCTTCTGGGGCCTGCTCGCCTATGTAGAGGGTCGCCGGTCCGCAACCGCCCTCTGGTTCTCAATCGCAGTCCTCACTAAAGAGACCGCCATCCTCGCGCCGTTAGCACTCCTCACCTGGGAACTTGCCGGCACCAAGTTCTGGGATTTGGGTTTAGCCGCGAAGCGCCGGAAGAATAAAGCCCACGGCGCAAGCCGTGGGTCGGATGAAAAAAACGATCAAGCCCCTGAGGGGCGAAAGAACCCCGCCGCACTCCTCTTCCCGCTCATCCCTCTCGCACTCTGGTACGCCTACCACTACCACCGCACCGGATTTTTCTTCGGCAACCCCGAATTCTTCCGCTACAACGTCCAAGCCACGCTGCAACCGCTCCGCATTCTGCTTGCTTTCGGCATGCGAATCTGGCAACTCCTCGCCTACCTGAATCTCTATCTGTTCACTCTGGCCACGCTGCTTGCCATGTTTCGCGAACCGATCGCCGATCGCGAGCGCATCGCGCTTCCCACCCAGTTTGCTTTTCTTTCCGTCATCCTGGCCTACGCCCTCGCCATGGCCATGGTCGGCGGGGCTGTGCTGGCACGGTACATGCTCCCGGCGATCCCTCTGGTCATCATCATTTTCGTCTCCACACTGCGTCGAAGGGTACAAATCTGGCGCGGGATCGTGGCCATCATCACGGCGGGCTTCCTCGCAGCGTTGTTCCTGAATCCTCCCTACGGTCTTTCGCTCGAAGACACTCTCGCCTATCGCGACTACATTCAGCTCCACCAAAACGCCGAGACTTTCCTCGAAGCCCGCTATCCCATGGCGCGAGTGCTCACCGCCTGGCCCGCCAGCGACGAACTCACCCGCCCAAATCTCGGCTATGTAACTCGTCCTCTGCACGTGGTTCGCATCGAAGATTTCACCGTCCAACAGCTCTTCGTGGCTTCCGATCTTCGAGGGAAGTTCGACGTCGCCCTCGTCTTTTCCACCAAGTACGAACCGCCGCATCCACTGTTCGAACGTTGGGAAACCTGGCAACGCTGGAAGACAGAATTCTTCGGCTATCATCGCGACGTCCCGCCCGCCGCTGCGGCTCAAATCTTAGGGGGTCAACTGGTCTACCAGGAACACCGCCCCGGTCAGTGGGTGGCCGTTATTGAACTCGCGCAAATAGAAGAAGCGCGTGCCCTCTCAAACGCAAAAATGCCCGGAATCCTTGCGAATTCCGGGCAATCTTCGGGTCTAACTAGACAGCCGTAACGTTCTCAGCTTGCCAGCCCTTGGGACCTTTGGTCACGTCGAACTGCACGGATTGGCCCTCTTGCAGGCTGCGAAAGCCGCCCGCTTGAATCGCGGAGAAATGCACGAAGACGTCTTCGCCATTCTGACGGCTGATGAAGCCATAGCCTTTGGCGTCGTTAAACCACTTTACTGTTCCTGTTTCTGCCATTGATGTTTCCTTTTCTTTGTTTTGTTGAATTGTGCTGAGAAGAGTCGCGGCTAGTGGAAGGGGTGACGCTGGTTGGCGGTACCTTACTTTCAGTTGCGTGTGAATCAAACTTAGCGCTGCATCAAGTATACACGACAAGCCCCAAAACGCACTAACAATCGTGCAAGTCCTTTATTCGCCTCTGCCAGGACTTTTCGCCTCATCGAGTCTTCCGGCCACCAGCACCCGTCTGCGGGGGAGTTCGGCGTCTGAGATTTCTCCTGCGAAATGCAGGTCAATCCCCAGGCGCGCACACTCGCGGCGCGCCGCTTCGTTGAAAAAGTAAACCACATCTCCTCCAAACCGATCCTTCCAGCGGCGGCGTTCATCCATGTCGAACGGACTTGCCGAATACACTTTCAAGTCGATCCCATCGCGCAGGGCCGCGCCCAGCTCGCGCTGGAACTCGAGCCCTCCTTGCCTAACCTGCGCCATCGTAAGAGCCACCACGTGATATGACATGAGCTTGGTCCAGAATCGAGAATGCCCGGGCTACTTCTGGGCGGGCATCTTGAACACCACGCCACCTTTCATCACGAAAACGACGTTATCCATGGCCTGAATGTCAGCCAGCGGGTCACTGCTAACCGCAATCACATCGGCGTACTTTCCCGTCTCCAGTGTGCCAATCTGGTCGGACAACCCGAGCAGCTCCGACCCTCGTACCGTAGCCGCCTGAATCGCCTCCAGCGGCTGCATCCCGCCATGCACCAGCGCGCCAAACTCTTTGGAGACGTAATCAGGATCATCATCCACGCCATAGGCAATCTTCAAATGATGCTTCAATGCGATGGAAAATGCGGCCTGCTGATACGCCAGGACCTTCTTCCCTTTTTCAAGAGTTACAGCGTCAGCGCCCAGCGAGGTTCCAACTTCCACCCCGTGCTGAAACGTATAGAGCGTGGGCACCAGCCATGTGCCTTTCGACTGCATCAGCGCCGCACCCTCTTCATCGAGCATCGTGCCGTGCTCAATGGAATCGACTCCCGCGCGCACCGCCGCTTTAATGCCATCCGTACCCTCTGCATGCGCCATGACTTTCTTACGGGCACGGTGGGCGATTTGCACTGCCATCGCCATCTGTTCCTCACTGAGTTCCTGCACATTGAAGTCACTTGTCGGATCCATGACCCCGCCTGTCGCCATCAGCTTGATCCAGTCGGCCCCGTATTTGATGTCGCGGCGGACGGCGTCGCCGATCTCCTCCACATTGTCGGCCAGGTTGGGCCGCCGCGGCAGGGCCTGGTCAGGAGCCAGAGGGTCAGCATCGCCATGGCCGCCGGTGAGTGAAATAAAGTTGCCCGCGGAAACAATTCTCGGTCCTTGCACCAGCCCTTGGTTAATGCTGTTGCGAAGCGCGAGTTGTCCATAGGCAAGGTCGGACTCGCCGGCATCGCGCAAGCTGGTAAATCCGTGGGCCAGCCATATCTGCAGGTTGTGCAAACCCCAGAGCGCCTGCTGGGGAGAAGACATCCGCAGATCGGCTGTGGAAGATTGATCTTTGGGATTGCCCAGGATGTGATTGTGGCAGTCGATCAACCCGGGCAACAACGTGGAATTTCCCAGGTCAACGACCGTGGCGCCGCGGCCGAACTCAGCCACAATGCCAGCCGCAGGCCCGACCTGGCGAATGCGATCTCCCTCAACCAAGATCGCCTGATTGGCAAGCACCCGGCCGTCACGAACATCGAGCAAATGTGCGGCGCGAATGATCGTAATTTGCTTTGCTGCGTTTGCAGCCGCTGCGTTAGTCTGCGCTGGCGAAGGCACCGCAAACCCAGCCACCAACGCGCAGAACCCTGCCACCGTCCGTACTATTCCCACGTGAATACCCCCACCAGCGAAGTTGCGAATGTGTAACGATTGTAGCTGTCGTCGGATTTTTCGCGTTCCCCAAGAATTGCGCTCTGCTCTTAGTTCCCCGCCATCACATGACACGAATGCGTCTTCACCACCAGCCATACTTCCCGCCCCGGCTGCAACTCCAGCACATCCCGCGCCGCCAGCGTAAGGTGCACCGTCATCTCCACCCCGCAATCCACTCGCGCCACCACAATCATGTCGCGCTGCTCCAGTGAAACCACCCGTCCTGGCAACACATTTCGCGCACTTAATCCCTGCGGATGAACCGTCGCCAGCAAAATATCTCCCGCGCGGATCCCCACCCGCAACACTGAAGATGAAATCGGTCCCGGCCCGACCCTCACCAGCGGCGTCTCCAGTTCAAGTTTGCTTCCCGCGATTCTGCATCTCATCGTCCCTCGATATTCCAGCACCGCCACCACCGCCGCGTCAAAAACGTTCTCAAACCCCGCCAGTTGCGCCACTGACTCCTGCCGTGGGGCTGTCATAACTTCATGCGGCGTCCCCTGCGCAATAATCTTTCCCTCCTCCAACACCACCACGCGCTCCCCCAGCGCGAACACTTCTTCCCTGCCGTGCGTCACATAAATAATGGGGATTCCGTGCGCCGCGTTCCACGCCCGCAGATCGTCGATCATCTTCCCTTTAGTCGCCACATCCAGCGCCGCCAGTGGCTCATCCAGCAGCAACGCACAGGGATCAGTCACCAGCGCCCGCGCCAATGCCACCCGTTGCCGCTCTCCGCCGGAAATCTCCAGCGGCTTTCTTTTTCGCAGATGCGCAATCCGAAACGATTCCAGAATTTCATCGGTCCGCTTTTTTCGTTCTTCCCCGTTCAACCCGTAGCCGATATTTTCCTCCGCACTCAAATGCGGAAACAGCGCCAGATCCTGAAACACATAACCAATCCCCCGCCGCTGGACCGGGAAGTTCACCCCCTGCGATCGATCGAAAAAGACGCGCTCTCCCACAGCAATCCTTCCCGCGTCCGGAGTCGCCAACCCGGCAATGCAATCCAGCAGCGTAGTCTTTCCCGCTCCCGAAGCCCCGAACAGAATCGTGATTCCGGGAGCACAGCCACACTCCACCTCCAGCAGAAAACCACGCTCCGCATTCGAAAACCGCTTCGTGGCTCGGATCTCAAGCATTTAAAGGTTCTCTCTGTGTTCCTCTGTGCCCTCTGTGGTTAAGCTTTTTGCGGTTACTTCCGCTTCGTGGCTCGGATCTCAACCATTTAAAGGCTTCTCTGTGTTCCTCTGTGCCCTCTGTGGTTAAGCTTTTTGCGGTTACTTCCGCTTGGTGGCTCGGATCTCAAGCATTTAAAGGCTTCTCTGTGTTCCTCTGTGCCCTCTGTGGTTAAGCTTTTGCGGTTACTTCCACTTCGTGGCTCGGGTCTCAACCATTTAAAGGCTTCTCTGTGTTCCTCTGTGCCCTCTGTGGTTAAGCTTTTGCGGTTACTTCCACCACACCCACACCCTCCGATTCACCCCATACACCAAACACATCGCCACAAAAGAAATTCCCAGCAGCACCAGCGCCGTCTGATTGGCCGCCCGAAAGTCGAGCGCTTGTGTCCGGTCATAAATATCGATCGACACCGTTCGCGTCACCCCCGGAATATTTCCCCCAACCATCAGAACCACGCCGAACTCACCCATGGTGTGGGCAAAACTCAATACGATTCCCGTCACCAGTCCCGGCACCGACAACGGCAAAACCACTCGCCAGAACGTCCGCAGCTTCGAAACTCCCAAAGTAGCTGACGCCGCCAGCAACCGCGAATCCACCTGTGAAAACGCCGCCGCAAACGGCTGCACCGCAAACGGCAGACTATAAACAATGGATCCAATCACCAATCCCGTGAAAGTAAACGCCAGCGTGTGCCCAGTGAGCGCCTGCCACCAGCGCCCCAAGGGACTGCGCGACCCGAGCGCCACCAAAACATAAAATCCCAACACCGTGGGTGGCAGCACAATGGGAAGCGCAACCAACGCCTCCACCAGGAACTTCCCGCGCCAGCGCGAATAGGCGACCCAATAAGCAATCGGCAATCCCACCACCGTCAGGATCGCCGCCACCACCACCGCCAACCGGATTGTCAGCCAGAACGCCTGCCAGTCCATCGTTGTCCTTGTCACCTCAACTTGTGCGCAGCCAGTATAGACAAATTAGGAGTACAACTCGGGGCAGGAATTGGAGGATAGGATCAAGTCACATCAGCCGAACCGATAGCTCGTCTGTGCTTGCGAGGAGGGCGGCCAAAGCGGCTTTTGACCAAGCCCGTAGAAGGCACTGGAATAACCAGAAACTCGACGCTCTGCGCCCCGCCCGGTAAATGCGTCCGGCGGGAAGTACGTCACAAACAGGACGGCGTTAGCCGTTTCCACGGCCTTCAGGCAGAACTGCGCCGTCGCCTTGGTCGGCGACGTCTCCGGAATGCTTGTCAGCGCCTTCCTGATCTCCTCAAACCGTTCTCTGCTTGGGGCTCCGCGCGCTCCATTTGCCAACGCAGGCGCCACCGCCTGCAGATTTTCCTGTGGCAACTCGCCCATCGCCGTCAGAAACCCATTTGGGTCTTCGAGCAGAGCGTCACCATAGAAATCTCCGAGGTATGCAAATCTCAACAGCAGGGGCAAAACCGACTTATCCCCAGCCTTGTACACTTCAACCAGTGTCTGAACATTTCTATTGAGGCTCTTGCACTCGCGACTCGAAACCTCGTTGCGCTTCAAGCAGGCATTTATCTTCTTGATCGCTTTGTCTCGCTCCGCATCTCGCGAGGAATCGCCGTAAGACACGATCGGAATCACAACCGCAAGCACAATGACGACCGACCTGAGATTCATTAGCTCACCACCGCCATTGTAAAGTCACCGTGCAATCATAGCCCCCCACGTCAACCCGATTTCATCGATTCCCAAAGTGGGCGGCTGCGTCATCGCCATGTTCACTCATCACAAAACTTTGCCACCCTCCTCCGCCATACTGCGCGAAGAGGGCAAAACTATGGAACTCCAAGAAGCCATCACTACCATCCGCGCTCTCGCCGACGGACTGAACCCCACCACACGCGAAGCACTCGAAGCCAACGACGCCTGCCGCCAGCCCCAAGCTGTTAAAGCACTAAACCGCGCCATAGGCGCACTTCTCGCACAGCAAGATCGCGAGAAACGAAACCCGGCTAACGGCGGCAGGGCATGGTCACGCGCCGAGGATCAGCAAGTCTGCGAGGAACTGCGACAAGGAAAGGACATCAACGACATGGCGAAAGCTCACAATCGCACTGTTCCCGCGATCGCCGCACGCCTGGTGAAGCTGGGAAAGATTGCTCCCACCAAGTCCGATAACTCCGGCCCCTTGTTCCCCGAAAAGGTCGCCTAGTGAAGCGCTGCCGCACACCGCCTCATCATTGGAAATCAATCTCGCGGCACTGTGCCCTTTTTCTAGCATGCGCGCTGCCCGCCTTCCCTCAGACAACGCCATCCCTTCCTGAAACCAATCGCTCCCAGCGCGAGCAATGGTTCCTCCGCGGGCGCATGCTTCCCGGTCAGCCAGCCGCCGAACTGCTCCGCCGTGCTCACGCGCAAAAACTTGCGCTGCGTGCCGCGCGAGCTGCCAATCCCGCAACCCCGCAAAATTCCTCTGGCTGGATCCCGCTCGGCCCCGCTCCATTAGCTTCCGACGCCAGCGGCGTCGGCGACCAGGATTACAACTGGGTCAGCGGTCGCGCCACCGCCGTCGCCATCGATCCCGCCGATCCAACCGCCAACACCGTTTACCTCGGCGGCGCGTACGGAGGCCTCTGGAAATCCACCAACGCAGCCACGCAATCGCCCGGCAACGTTGTCTGGACGCCGCTAATCGACGATCAAGCCACCCTCGCCGTCGGCGCCATCGCCATCCAGCCCGGAGGCACGGGCGTGGTCTTAGTCGGCACTGGCGAAGCCAACAGTTCCGCCGATTCCTACTATGGCCTCGGCATCCTGCGCTCCCCCGATGCTGGCCAAACCTGGACGCTGATCTCGACCGACATCACCGGCACCCGCTCCTTCGCGGGAATGGCCTTCAGTAAAATCGCATTCAGCACCGCGAATCCCCTCTTGGCCGTTGCTGCAACCGCAGGCGCATCTGAGGGAATTCTCGAAGGCCTCGCCAACCCCGTTACCGCGAATCTCGGTCTCTATAACTCATCTGATGGCGGCCAATCCTGGTCCTACGCCACCACAATCGACGGCAACATTACCATTGACCCCGGCTCCGCCACTGCTGTGATCTACAATGCCGCTGCTGGATTATTCTTCGCCGCGCTTCGCTATCACGGTTTCTATTCTTCACCTGACGGCCTCAACTGGACTCGTCTCGCCAACCAGCCTGGCTCCGGACTTACCACCGCCGCTTGCCCTCCCAACCCCCACTCGACCGCGTGTCCCATCTATCGCGGTGAACTCGCCGTGGTTCCCGGCCGCAACGAGATGTACATCTGGTACGTTGATGCCAACAACAACGACCAAGGTATTTGGACCACCCCCAACGGCGGTGCCACCTGGACGTCGCTGAATGAATCCGGCATCACCGGCTGCGGCGACACCACTGGCTGCGGCACCCAGGACGGCGCCTACAATCTGGAACTCGCCGCTGTCCCTGACGGCGGAGCCACCGATCTATACGCCGGAGCCGTCAATATCTATAAGTGCCAGATCACCAGTTTCTCTCCAACCTGCGGCGGCACCGGCCAGAACACCTTTCTGAATCTGACCCATGCCTACGGCTGTAGTTCCATCGCCCGAGTCCATCCTGCACAGCATGCCCTGGCATCCCAAGTGACGAACAACAACACGCAGGACGTCATGTACTTCGCCAACGACGGCGGCCTCTACCGCACCCTCGATGGCTATACCGGCCTCACCACCGGCAGCTGCGGCAGCCAAAATCAGTTCGATAGCCTCAATCAAACTCTCGGCTCCATCACCCAACTCGTGTCTTTCTCGCAATCGCCCACCGACTTCAACACCGTACTCGCCGGAGCGGGCGCGAACGGGTCCCCCGCCACCCAATCGGCTCTCGCCAACAGTCCCTGGCTCAATGTCAACTCCGGTGACGGCGGGATTTCGCAGATCAACCCTACTGACCCCACCGAGTGGTTCGTCTCTGACCCTCCCGATTTCACTTCCGGAACCAACACCTTTCGCTGCGAACTGGGTATCAATTGCCTCACTCAGGATTTTCAGGACGGCCAGGTCGTGAGCAGCTCCACCGTCGGCGGTGACACAGGTTCGTACTATCCCCCCTTTCTTCTTGATCCGCAAAATTCCGGCGAGTTGATTGTCGGAACCTGCCGCATGTGGCGGGGATCGAGTAGCGGCGAAGGCTTCACCCTTCTCAGCAACAACTTCGAAACCGGCGGCTCCGGCATCTGCACCGGGGCTGAAGCCAATCTCGTCCGCTCCGGAGCGGCCGGCGGCCCGTTCGACGCGAATAGTCTCTCTAACGTGATGTATGCCGGAACCGATGGCTTCGGCCCGCTTACTCCGACAATTCCTCCCGGCGGCCACGTCTGGGTCAGTACCAACGTTGCGGGAGGCGTCCTCACCTGGGTTGACCAGACCGGAGCCATCAACCCCGATGCATTCCCTGTTTCCAGCATCGCTCTCGATAATTCAGATACTACCGGTCTCACCGCCTACGTCACCATCATGGGCTTCCACGTTTCGCACATCTGGAAGACCAGCAACGGCGGCATTTCCTGGACAGACTTCACCGCCAATCTTCCCGATGCTCCCGCCGACGCCGTGTTGGTCGATCCCGGCTCAACCCCTTTCAACGGGATGGTCTACGTCGGGACCGATGTCGGCGTCTTTTCCACTTCCACCGCCAGCCCCAACTGGACCGAGGTCGGTCCCGCACCGAACAGTGGCAATCCAGGATTTCTGCCGAACGTCGCCGTGACCACGCTGCACATGTCCACCAGCGGGCCCGCTAAAGTCCTGCGCGTTTCCACCTACGGGCGCGGCCTCTGGCAGTTTCCTGTCACACCTACTTTCGTGCCCTCGGTAGCAAACACTCCCCAGACCGTCTTCAACAGCCAGTTGCCGGCGCAGTTCTCCGGCACCGTCCTCTTCTACGGGTACACCAACTCCGTCAACTTGAGTTGCCAGCCGCCGGCACAGGCCACTTGCTCAGTTCAACCCGCTAGCGTGACGCCATCATTTCCATCGTTCGCGCTCACTGCCAGCGGCCCCGTCGGCACCAGCGCTTTTATTGTGAAAGGTGTTGGCACCGATCCCGATCAACTCACCGCGACTGCTCCCTTCACCTTGAACGTCGTCGACTTTGCCTTGACCCAACCCTCCCCGAGCCAGATCACCGTGCCGCCCGGCAACACTTCCCCTCCGGTAAAATTTCAGGTCACCGCCTCCGGCCCCTTCAATCAGACCGTGACCCTGACCTGCGCTGGTCTGCCCGCCGGAGCGCTGTGCGACTTTCAGCCCGCGAACACCGTGAATCCTACTTCGACGGCTCCAGTAAGCGTGGTACTTAACATCACCACCGCCGCAAACACTTCTTCAGGCACTTTCCCCATCGCCATCAGCGGATCCGCCGCCAACGGTCCCACAAAAACTCAAGACCTCACCTTGACCGTTACCTCCGACTACTCACTTGTCATTAGCAATCCCTCTCTCACCGCCAACGAAACCACAACGGTAATGTTCAACGGCAAGCTGACCTCTCTGAATGGCTACAACAGCCCGGTGAATCTGAGTTGTGGTCCGGACGCGCCTCCGACCTGCACCGCCGCGCCGGCTACTGTAACCCCAACCGCTCCCGGCGCACCCTTCAGCGTCACTGTGAGCAGTCCTCAATGTAACCAGTACAACTTCAGCATTCTGGCTAAAGGAACCGATCCTCTCGCGACCGCGCACTCCGCTCCCGTCACTTTCGTTTCCACCAGTCTGGTGCCGCCGAGTTTCACGCTGGCCATCAACAACTCGCCACTCACGGCGGACCTCGGCGCCACCGCCACTTTCAATGGCAGCCTCTTGGCTACAGCCTGCTACGGCTATCCCGTCCAGCTTAGTTGCGGATCGGGATCACCACCTTCGTGTGCAGCTTCTCCCAAGGTCGTCATTCCCACCATCAGCGGGGCGCCGTTTACGGTCACTGTAAGCAGCAACTCGGCCCAGACCTATAACTTTGACATCGCCGGCCAAGGCACAGATCCTTCCGCCATTCAAAGCATCACACTGGTCTCGTTCACTTCGAGCCCAGCCTCCGGGTCAAGCTCCCTGTTCACCCTGATCAATAATTCCGGATCCGAGTCAGTCACCGCTGGTCAGATGGCGACTTTCAATCTCGTCGTGGCTGGGGTGAAGAGCAAACTGCCGGACGCTGTTAGCCTGACGCTTGCGGGTTGCCCGAACTTCAGCACTTGTACCCTCACTCCGCCAGTAGTACCCGCCGGAGAAGCCAGCGCAACCGTAACTCTCCAGATCCAGACTGCCGCACCTGTCGCCACCCGTGTGCAGCCGTCATTCTCTCGAATTCCCGCGCTCTACGCTTTCTGGCTTGCGTTCCCCGGCTTGATGTTCACCCTCACCGGAAGGCCACGCCGTCGCCTGAGGTCCTTCTTGCCTCTGGTTGTTCTGTTTTCTCTGCTCTGCGTTGGGCTCTCTTGCGGCGGCGGCCTGCAAGGTTCGTCCATCGCAGACCCGGTCCTTGGCACCACACCCAGCACCTATCTCGTAAGCGTGAGTGCCATCATGTCCGCTCCCGGCTCGCCGACACAAACCGTGGTGGTCGCGCTCACCGTAAATTAGCTTTTCTCCTCGACATCCCCCGGCAAATCGACGACGATTATTTCAATGCCTGATCAGCGCTTCGATATCATCGTCGTCGGCGGCGGCATCGTCGGCCTCTCCACCGCGCTGCACCTCACCCGTAGCTTTCCCGCCCTGCATCTGCTGCTGATCGAGAAAGAAGCCGGAGTCGCCAGGCATCAGAGCGGGCACAACAGCGGCGTCATTCATTCCGGAATTTACTACAAACCAGGTTCGCTGAAGGCCAGGTTCTGCGTCGAAGGCGCCGCCGCCATGGTAGCTTTCTGCCGCGAACACAATCTCCCGCACAGGATCACCGGCAAGGTCATCGTCGCCACTACCGAGGCCGAGATCCCCCGCTTGCAGTCGCTGCTCGAACGCGGCCGCGCCAATGGCATTGCCGGCCTGAGAATGTTGCAGCGCGAAGAACTGCGTGAACTCGAACCGTATTGCGGGGGTGTCGCCTGGCTGCTCGTCCCGGGCACCGGTATCACCGACTACACGCGCGTTTGTGAGAAATACGCGGGACTCGTGATCACCCAGGGTGGCCAAGTCCGGACCGCAACCGAGGTCACTGGCATTGTTCGCGGCGAGGAAGAGTGCATCGTCGAAACCACTCAGGGTGAGTTTCGCGCCCGCTATCTCATCAACTGTGCGGGCCTCCACAGCGATCGCGTCAGCAGTATGGCAAACCAGAAACCCGACGTCCAGATCGTTCCTTTCCGCGGTGAATACTACGACCTCGTTCCCGGCAAAGAGCACTTGGTTCGCGGCCTCATTTATCCCGTACCTGACCCTCAGTTTCCTTTCCTGGGCGTGCATTTCACGCGTCGCGTCGCCGGTGGCGTGGATGCGGGCCCCAATGCCGTCCTGGCCTTCAAACGTGAAGGCTATCGAAGAACCGACTTCAGCTTGCGAGACGCCGCCGCAACCTTTTCTTATTCCGGGTTCTGGCGCCTGGCGGCAAAACACTGGCAAAGCGGCGCAGCGGAAATTTATCGCTCGTTAAGCAAGTCCGCCTTCGTCCGTTCCCTGCAAACTCTCGTGCCCGAGCTTCAGGATTCCGACTTAGTCGCCGATGGCTCGGGAGTCCGTGCCCAGGCCGTTCGTCCCGATGGCTCGCTGGTCGACGATTTCCAGTTCGTATGTTCCGGCAACATTGTCCATGTCTGGAACGTACCCTCCCCGGCCGCTACCGCCTCCCTGCCAATCGGTCGCGAGATTGCCCGTCTGGCCCAGCAGAGTTTCAACCTTACCTCTCGCTAAACATTACAAACTCAACAATTATTTGCTCTGTAAGGCCCTGCCAGCGCTTCAAAACCCCCGTCCGGCGGGCTATTTCAAGACTTGGAGGCGGTGGCTCCAACACTCCTGTTTACAATAGTTTGGTGCGGTACGGATGCTTACCAGTAAACCTTTTTCCACAGTCCCTGCATTGCTCCCGTAGCACGAAAGTGCTATTTACAACCATACCGTGTGAGAATAAAGTCCTCGCACGATAGTCGCTAGCAGTAGCGGCTGTAGGGGTGGGCACTCTCCTCCCATGCAGTTCTGGCCCGTCTCGCTGTTCAGCAGCGTTTCCTTGGCTTCGACAAAAAATCGTTTCTAAGTGGGGAGAAAAACCTAGTGGCACATGCAATTGCTTTACCTGAAACATCCGATGTGATTCGCGTATTGGCCGCCGACAGCACCAGAATGAACAGTCAGCTCCTGGCGACTGCTTTGGAGCGCGACAAACGGTTCCAGGTACTCGATGCTCCGCCCGACGCGGGCACCGTGATGACCGCAGTGGCGAAAGAACGCCCGGCTGTCATCGTCATCAGCGCCGAAATTGACGGAAATCCTCGTCGCGGATTTGAGGTGGCGCGCGAAATTCATTCTCTCCATTCTGAGACCCGCATCGTGATGCTGCTCGATAGCAGTGAACGCACTCAGGTCGTCGAGGCCTTCCGGGCCGGTGCGCGCGGGGTCTTCGCCCGCAGCGAATCCTTGAAGTCTCTGGCCAAATGCATTTTCTGCGTCAGCCAGGGTCAGGTCTGGGCCAATACCAAAGAATTACGCTTCCTGCTGGAAGCTCTCGGTGAAGCTTTGCCGTTGCGCGTGATTGATGCTCGCGGCACTGAACTGCTTTCCCGCCGCGAACAGGAAGTCGTACGCTGCGTCGCTGAAGGTTTGTCCAACCGCGAAATCGCACAACGTCTCGGGCTCACCGAACACACCGTGAAGAATTATCTGTTCCGCATCTTCGACAAGCTGGGAGTTTCCAAGCGGGTCGAAGTGGTGCTCTACGCTTACAGCTTAGGCAACGCGCCGTCACCGACGCCTACGCCCAGCGTCAGCAAGGGAAAGCCCTTGCCGTCGGCTGTGGCTGCCGCTTCCGGTTCACGCATGTCCCCTGCGCTGATGTCGAGCAACTCCACCAACTGAAGGCTCTCTTACTTACAAAGTAAAAGGCACGGCTCACGCCGTGCCTTTTTGTTTGCGGCAATCGCTCCCACTACGTCGATTTTGGCTGGAAAAAACCTGAGACTACGGCTTCTCTTCATCCACCTGGAAGCGCGGCTTGGGGCGCGCTTCACCGACCGAATCCTCCAACGAACGCTGCCACTTCTTCAATTTCAGCGCCACTTCCTGCATGTAAGCTGCCGCTTCCTCCGGACTTAAAATCTCTCCCCTGTCCCGCTGCTGCACCGCCGGCCGCGACACCGGATGCGTCGGCACATTAGACACGTAGTTCGCTGCATAGTACGGCTCCACCACCGGCTCACTCACAGGCACTCTACCCGTGGTCAGCTTCGTAATGTCCAGGTCCGAAATCACTTCTTTCACTGTGTCCAGATCGACCAGCTTCTTCTGCATGGCGTAGCTCAGCGACAGCGCGTTGAAGCAGAAGTTGTTCACATTCCGCGGAATGCCCTCGGTGAAGTCGGCGATTGCTTGATACGCGTCCGGCGTAAACACCGGCTCACCCTCATAGCCGGCGATCTTCATGCGGTGCTCAATGTAGGCCTTGATCTCCCATGAGGGCAGCGGCTCCAGCCCATGCAGAATCGAAACCCGCTGCCGCAACTGCGCCAGACCAGGGCTGGCCAGCTTATCCGCCAGCTCCGGCTGTCCCGCCAGAATGATGTGCATCAGTTTCGCCCGCGGAGTTTCGAAATCGGAAAGCAGACGCACCGTTTCCAGCACCGACGCATCCAGGTTCTGCGCCTCGTCAATGACTACGATTAACCGGTTCCCCGCCCGCGCTTCTTGCAGCAGCCGCCGGTTGAATTCCTCGTGTAACCGCACGAAGTCCTGGCTTTCGCCTTCATAGCCCAGCTCCGCCAGCAGATACCGCATGAACTCCCGCGAATTGCACTGCGTCTGGAACAGAAACGCAGTCCGCGCCGTGGCCCGGAATTTTTCCAGCAGGTGAAACAGGATGGTGGTCTTCCCCATCCCCGGTTTGGCGATTAACCCCAGAAATCCACGATTCGCTTCAATGCCGTAATACAGCGAAGCAAACGCTTCCCGATGCGCAGCGCTCAGGTAGAGATAGCGGGGGTCCGGGGTCACGCCAAACGGCTGCTCGCGTAATCCGTAGAAGTTCAAATACATGCTCGCTCCCCGTCAACCAATAGCCCAGCCATTGTCCGCCCCGCACACCCTCGTCGTATTCTCATAGGCGATTGCCCATGTCTTAGCAAGTAGATGAAAGTCATAGAGTCTAGTATCTAAGGCGCCCGGCGGGCTGGCTCGAACCCCAAAACTTGTGGCTAATTGATTCTACGGAATTTATTCGCCCCCGCCAACATGACTTTGGGAACACCGGAACGCTCGGAGCCGCTCGACTCCTTGTCAGCCGCCGCATTCCGCCGTAGAATTCTTACAGTTTGTGACCCTGCTCCCTGGGCCCACCGAACGAAATACCTTGATAGCTGCTCCCAATTCCGACCCTAGAATTAGAGTGCTCGTAGCCGACAGTGTCTCCATGAGCTGCCACTTGCTGGCCGACGCCCTGGAACGCAGCGCGCTCTACTCCGCCCTGGCCGCCGCCACCCCCAAGAAGGTCCTTCAGCTGTTGGAAAAGGACCGCTTCGACGTGCTCCTGCTGGGTAGCGCCTTCTCCACCGACCCCATGGAGAGCATCCGCTTCGTCAGTCAACTCCGCACCGCTCATCCTGCGGTCGGCGTCGTGGTCTTGCTTGATACCATGGATCGCAACCTGGTCGTCGAAGCCTTCCGCTCCGGAGCTCGCGGCGTATTCTCTCGTTCCGAGTCCTTTGAAGCTCTATGCAAGTGCATTCGCTGCGTTCACGAAGGCCAGGTTTGGGCGAGTTCCGTGGGACTTCACTTTGTCCTGGAAGCCCTGGTCGAGCATGGTCCCATCGTGTCCCGTCTGCCTGGCACGCGCCCGCTCAGCAAACGTGAGGAGCAGATCACAGTTCTGGTTGCGGAAGGTTACAGCAACCGCGAGATTTCTGAACGCCTCGCCCTCAGCGAACACACCATCAAGAACTATCTGTTCCGGGTTTTTGAAAAGCTCGGAGTCACTACCCGCGTGGGCCTCACGCTCTACGCCCTCAAGCAAGGCAAAGCTGCGCGGACCAAGATGGAATCCGTCAAGCGCCCGCCGATGGCCGAATCACGTCTGGTCACCAAGAACCAGCAATTCCCCAGCTAATCCTCACCCAGGCAACCAACCGGTACTTCCCCTGTGCTCCTCAGTGTCCTCGGCGGTCGGCGTTTCCGAAGGCTCTCCCTTTTTCTTCTGCGCCTTCAGCGGTTTAAAGGGGTTGACTTATGGCAGCCGGAATACCACTGTGATATGCGTCTGGAACGCAGTAGCATGTCCGTCGCGATCATAAGGCCGGAAACGCCATTGCCGGACTGCCGCTGAGGCGGCCGCGGCCAGGTCCGGATCGCCCCGAATCGCTATGAACTTCTCGACACTCCCGTCCCTGCCCACCAGTGTGTCCAGGTCTACCGCACCTTGAATGCGTCGTTCTCTCGCCGAGTCCGGATATTCCGGTTCCACCCGCTGCATAACCAAGTCCGCCGCAGCTTCGGACGAAATCCGGACTGGCCCCGTGACGGAAGTCTCACTCTTCCCCGCTGCTGGTTGCACCGCAGTCTCCGTATCGGTCTTTACCTGCGGCTCCGACTGCGGAAATACCACTTTGCCGTTTTGGTATACCACCAGCGCGCCACCGGACTCGGCTCTCGCTGGCGCCTCCGTTTTCACCGCCTGCGCCGCCGGCTGATTCTGCGCACTCTGGCTTTGTTGGCCCGCGTTGTTGCCTCGCGCTGAGTCCGTGTGCCAACCCGCGCGCCCGACCATCCAGCCCAGAGTCAAGGCCAATGCCACCACCGTAAGCATCAGCGCACCCGTCCAGAAATCCGCCGTCTGCGCCTCCCGGCTTTTCCCCTCGGCCAGCGCCGCAGTCTCCCCCGCGGGCGCCGCAATCTGTTTGCGTTTCTCCTCTGCCACGGCCGGTAATCCCGCGGCAGTCGACGGCAGCTTCGCCGCCAGTTCAACGTTTTCGACGATGCTCCGGGAAAGCATCCGCAACGTCACCAGGTCCTGGTTGCCAAACGCCTGCGCCTGCGGAGAAAAAATCTCGATTACCCCCAGCAGCTTTCCTTCCTTCAGCACCGGGGCCACCAGCATGGACCGCACTCCGAGCCTGCGGCACAGGTCCGCATCCACTCGCGGATCGCTCTCACTGTCGTCGCAGCACTGCCAATTTCCCGTCTGCACACAGGCCGCGGACAGGCCGGTATCGCTGCTTAACCGCGTCCCCAGATCAGGGGCGCTTTCGCCGCTCGCGGCCCGGCAGATGATCTCTCCCTCCCTCGTCAGCGCAATCGCCGCCGCTGAAGCGTGAGTTGATTCCCGCGCCAGTTCCACAATTTTATTGAGCACCAGGTCAAGTGCCAGATCAGCCGAGAGTGGCCCCGCCCCGTGGGCCGAAAGCGCATTCTGCCATTCCGTAAGCCACGCCCCCAACTCCGGTTCCACGGTGGACACACTCCGCGATTCGCCGGCGTCAGACGAATCGGGCGGCACTCTAGGACTGTGGGCCATGGCGCAATATTGCTTGGGCAATACTGGTCTGATCGGCCATCCCGGACGCGAAGGCTACTGTCCCAAATAGCCTGACCAAACCGAATGACCGGAGTCTCCCGCGAATCTTCCCCCTTGTCAACCGCAAAACACGCCCATCCCTGCGCTCCCGAAACCGGAGGCCACGACTGTCCTGCCACTCGGGCATCTCTTTAGCCCCGGCCCGCAAAACCTGCTAAAGTATTCACTCTGGACTCGCGTGACCCGTCCCTTCGTCCCTGGCTTTAGGAGATCATGAATGCACATTGCAGTCGTAGGCTCGGGCTACGTCGGACTGGTTGCGGGGGCGTGTTTCGCTGATTTCGGACACCAGGTCATTCTGGTTGATAACGATCAGCAGAAGCTATCCGCCTTGCAGAACGGTCAGGTTCCCATCCACGAGAAGTTTCTGCCTGAGTTGCTGGAGCGCCATCGCGGCCACCGCCTCACTTTCTCCGACGATCTCCACGCCGCCGTCGCCGCCAGCGACGCCATTTTCATCGCCGTCGGCACTCCGCCCACCGAGCAAGGCCACGCCGATCTCTCCTACGTGGAATCCGTCGCCCGCAGCATTCCCGGCGCCCTCAACCGCTATAAGGTCGTCGTCGAAAAAAGCACTGTCCCTGTCTACACCAGCGAATGGATCCGCAAAATCATCCTGCGCAACGCCGCCGCGCCCGATTCGTTCGACGTCGCCTCCAACCCCGAATTCCTGCGCGAAGGCACCGCCGTCACCGATTTTCTTTACCCTGATCGCATCGTAGTCGGAGCTGACAGCGACCGTTGCGCCGAGGTCCTGCGCGACATCTACGCTCCGCTCACCGACGGCAGCTACTACCAGCGTCCTGACGCCATCCCCGGCCCCGACCGCGCCCAGATTCCGCCGCCTCTCATCATCACCAGCACCAAAAGCGCAGAACTGATCAAACATGCCTCCAACGCATTCCTCGCCATGAAGATTTCCTTCATCAACGCCGTCGCTTCCGTCTGCGAATCCGTCGGAGCCAACGTGCAGCAGGTGTGCAAGGGCATTGGCACTGACAGCCGCATCGGCCCGCGTTTCCTGAATCCCGGCATCGGCTATGGCGGGTCGTGCTTCCCCAAGGACTTGAAAGCCTTCCGCGCCGTCGCCCGCGAATGCGGATACGAATTCCGCCTGCTCGATGAAGTCATGCTCATCAACGAAGAGCAGCGCCACCGTTTTCTGCGCAAGATACGCAGCGCCCTCTGGACCCTCCGCGGCAAGCGCCTCGCCGTTCTGGGCCTGGCTTTCAAGGGTGGCACCGACGACGTTCGCGAATCGCCCGCCATGCTCCTCACCCAGACTTTGCTTGCCGAGGGTTGCCGCATTTCCGCCTACGATCCCGCTGCCAAAGCGCGCGCGCAGGAAGTCTTGAACTCCCAGATCGAATTCGCTGACAATCCCTACGACGCCGCTCGCAATGCCGACGCTCTTTTGATCCTCACCGAATGGGATGAGTTCGCCGCGCTCGACTGGAACCGCCTTCGCGACCTGCTGAGCGACCCCATCGTAATTGACGGCCGCAATCTTTACGACCCCGACGCCATGGCTGCGCTCGGATTCACTTATTACAGTGTTGGCCGGCCCGCGGTTTCGCCGGAGATGTCGCTCCAATCCACTTCCTCGAGGAAACGCAAGAACGCATGAGCAAATTACGCGCCCTGGTCACTGGCGGAGCCGGATTTCTCGGGTCCCATCTCTGTGATGCCCTGCTGGCCGAAGGCTATTCGGTCATCGCCGTCGACAATCTGCTCACCGGACGCGCCGCCAACCTCGATCACCTGCGCAACGATTCCCGCTTCGAGTTGCGTCAACTCGACATCAACCAGCCCTTCGACTGCGGAAAGGTTGACTATGTTTTCCACTTCGCCTGCCCCGCCAGTCCCGTCGATTACATGCAGCACGGCATCGACACCCTTAAGGTCGGCTCACTCGGTACCCTGCACGCTCTCGAAACCGCCCGTAAGTACGGCGCTAAATATTTAATCTCCTCCACGTCCGAATGTTATGGCGACCCGCTCGAACATCCCCAGAAAGAGAGTTACTGGGGCAACGTGAATCCCATCGGCCCGCGCTCGGTTTACGATGAGGCGAAGCGGTTCAGCGAAGCTCTCACCATGGCCTACCACCGCTATCACAAAGTAGACACACGCATCGTCCGCATCTTCAATACTTATGGCCCGCGCATGCAGCTGAACGATGGCCGCGTCGTCCCGAACTTTATGAAGCAGGCCCTGCGCGGCGAGGAACTCACGGTTTACGGCGATGGCAGCCAGACCCGCAGCTTTTGCTATGTCTCCGACGAAATTGACGGCTTCATTCGTCTATCGAACTCGAACGAGCATTTTCCCGTGAACATCGGCAACCCAACCGAATTCACCATTCTCGAATGCGCCAGGCGCGTGCTCGCCGTGACCGGATCCAAAAGCGCCATCCGTTACGAACCACTGCCGCAGGATGATCCCAAGCAGCGCTGTCCCGATATCACCAGGGCCAAAACCCTGCTGGGATGGCAACCCAAGATTGACCTTGAAACCGGCCTGCGCATGTCGCTCGACTATTTCCGCCGGGCCTCGGCCGCCCTCCGCTGATTCAGACTTTCCCGCTTCCCCTCGGTGTTCTCTGTGTTCTTGGTGTTCTCGGATTATCACGGAGTGGGGCCACTGGGTTTGTGCCGAACCTATGTATTTGCGGCGGATGATTCCGAAGGCGCGGTCATGGAAGCGTTGCGAGCTGGGCGTACCGTGGTTTATGAGCGCGACGGGAAGGCTTATGGCGATCCGGAACTGGTGCGCCTGGCGGCGCAGAATGGATTGTTCGAGAAGACGCGGCCTTTGATGGCAGGACACTTGGAGAAGGTCAGTGGCCCCACTCCGTGATAATCCGAGTCTCCCATCGCCGTCATCTGCTTTCTCGCGAAAAATTCTCCTATTTCGCGGTGTGCTTTCGGACGAACGTAAATTACCGGGTGCACCACCTCCGCCCCATCCAAACCACGCATCGCCTCCCCATCAAATTCCGGCCAATACTTCGCTAACGGGTGCGCCGCAATCGCCAACCCTCCCTGCTTATGTATTTCGGCGATCGCACTTGCCGCACTCTGTCTCCAACTGACCGTGTGAGCGATGCCCAGCGCCAGCAGGTGATACTTCGGGCCAACAATCTCCTCTCCCACCAAAACCCTCGGACCTCCCACCCGCAGAGAAAACCACCGGCCCACCTTCGCTACCCAAACATGGTTCTGTCCGGTCATCGCAATCACATCCAGCCCCTGCCGCTGTGCCTCGATCACCGTGTCCCACGGAGATAACGTCGCCCAGCTCAGCGGAAAACTGTGAATGTGAAAGTCGCCCGTCAGAACACGGTACCCACCCATCGTCATCGGTGCGTGCTTCTGCGTGCCATCCTCGTAAGTGCCGAGCACAAACCCGGTCACCAGCAGCAATCCCGAAATCCAACGCGTCGCTTTCATATTCCCAGTTTCCTTAGCATCTCCGGCCACAACGAGCCGCCGCCGAAAATCTCCAGCCCCACGCTCCACGTAATCACTCGCAACACCACCAGCTTCCACCCAGCCTGCGCGTCGCTTTCCCCGAGCACGTAACGCAAAAAACAGAAATCAATCCCGACCGACCAGAACATCATCACCCCAAGCAACAGCCACATCCACCGCGCCGTCAAAGCAAAGGCGTGAACCGGAGACGCAAACGCCCAGATTGCACTGAATATCAGCAGGTAGAGTACCCACGGCCCGTGGCCCATAAAGAACAGGTCGACCGTTTGAGCAAATGGCATCCTGCGCCTGCCCCGCCACAACCCAGCCAGGACGGCGATTTCAAGCAGCGGCACAAACAAGGCATTAACGGCTCCCGCCGCAAACAGGCGCAAGCTCAGGCCACCCGCCGTGACCAGCGAAACCAGGCAGCCCAGCGCCAGCACGATGAACAACGGCCTCTGCGCCGCGGCCCAACCCTTGCTGCCCGCTCCCTGTCGCACCAGCCGTTGATACCCCGCCCCGGGCCGTAGCATTATCCAGATGTCAGGCGACATCAGTCCGCGGCCCGTTTTGTTTCCGTCCTCGTTCACGAGCCTAGATCATATCGTGAGCCCAGCCCCCCAGCATGGTATGGGCCGTACTCAGATGACCAGCCGTTACTTGGGTCATGACCGCTTTGGACGCGCCCTGTCCCCCAACTCCCTCCAAATCCTCCTCTCCACATCCCCACCCCCCACTGAAAGGCCATATTTCTGAACAGATTTGCTTTCTTCGCCGTGCCAAAGTGACCAGAGTTTCACCGTCAAATTACCTTACTTAAGTCCAATACACCCGTCGTTCCTTCGATACCTTGGCGCTCCTTCGCCTCCTACTTACGATGGAATTCACTGGGTTAGCCAGCGGGCCGTTTGTGGGCTCGTTCTCCTCTACGCACGAAACTAGCGTCCGGCTCACCCTGGAAAGTTAAAAGGGGCAGAAGGATCTCATGTCGCAACGCAGAATGCGCGGTTTCTCGCTGTTGGAGATGATGGCAGTCATTGCCATCGGTCTTATCGTCAGTGTCATGGCGATGGTCACCCTTCAGCCCACGCTGAAATACACTCGCGTGACCAACGCTTACAACATCACCTTGATGGCCATGCGGCAGGCGCGTGACACCGCCGTGGCCCAGCGCCAGACGTACTTCGTCACGTTCACCCACAACGTCGTCCCCCCCGACCAGATCACGATTACGCAAGGCGCCACCGGTACCGTCATTAGCACCTTTACCATCCCCAACGACGTCGCGTTTCAGGTACAGACCGGACTTCCCGGCGCCGGCAACACTCCCGACAACTTTGGCAGTGGCGGCACCGCTATCGACTTTGATCAAGGCGTCGCCGGGGGCGCCAAGAACATTGTGTATTTCTACCCTGACGGCACCGCTGAAGATGTCTCTGGAAACATCAACAACGGCGTAATCTACATCGCCCGTACCAACGATCTTTATAGCTCCCACGCCATTACCGTTTGGGGAGCCACCGGACGTCTCCGCGGATGGCGTCTCTATAACTTCTCGAACTCTGCGTACTGGAGGCAGATGTGACGACAGCTCAGCGGCAACGGCAAAAGGGATTCACCCTCATTGAAGTCATGATTTCCATTGTGATCATGACCGTCGGGCTGGTCAGCCTGGCCGGAGTCTTCGGATTGGCCATGGCTTCCACCCAAACTTCGCAGCAGAACGCCATCTCCAAGCAATTGGCCAATGAGGCGCTCGAGGGAATTCTGACCGCTCGTGAAACCGCCAACGTCACCTGGGCTCAAATCAACAACACCGGCTCCGGAGGCATCTTCCTTTCCGGATTTAACAACATCAATCTTCCTGGGGCCGACGGCATCATCGGAACTGCTGACGATGCCGCAGCTGGGCCGCAAGTGCTCGATATGCCTGGGCCTGATGGAATCTTCGGCACCGCCGACGATGTGCTCTTGCCCTTGAGCAACTACAAGCGCCAGATCCTGATCGTACCGGCCACCGATGCCAACGGCAATCCCATCGCCACGCTCGATGTCGTCACCATCACCATTCAGTACAACAACCCCCAGCTCAAGATTCCCCAGAATTACGTGCTCACAACTTACGTTTCGCAATACCGCTAGAAAAGGATTTATGGGACATCCATTGAAATCTCGCGCGCTCGGCTTCACCTTTATCGAATTGATGACCGCCATGACTTTGGGCCTGCTCGTCGTCGCGGGCGCGGTGAAGCTGTTTAGCCAGGGTGTGGATGCCACGTGGGTCGTCTCGCAACGCGCCGAAATGCAGCAGGACCTCCGCGCCGTCGAGAACATGATGACCAAGGACATCAGCTTGGCCGGTGCCGGCGTCGCCGGCGGACAAGGCATCGCGTTGCCCTCGGGAACTGGCGTGACTCCAATCTATGGATGTGACCAAAGCGGCCTGGCCTCCGGCTGCCCGCCCAACGGCGGCGTCAAATATCCTTGTGCTTCGATCGTGGGCGCCTGCATTCCCACGCTTACCGGAATCATTCCAGGATTTGCCCTGGGCATTAAGCCTCCGGGTAGCATCACCGTCAGTGATCTGATTACCGTCGCCTACAGTGACACCATTTTCGCGTTGAATTGCTACACCGTCACCTTCACCGCGCCCGGCAACGTCGTCACTCTCACGGCGCCTGCGAACCCGCCACCGGCAAGCTGCATTCTGCCTCCGGGTCTGGCGTTTCCTCAGAACATCGACAACCTCGCCGTGGGGCTGCAGCCCGGCGATCTGATCTTTTTTCAAAACGCCGCGAAAGGGCCGGCCATCGCCGAGGTCACCAACGTCAAGGGCAATGCCCCGGGTCCGTGGACCGTCACCTTCGCCAACGGCGATCCCTTGCAAATGAATCAGTCGGGCGCCACCAACGACCTGACTCAAATTTCTGGCTTCACTGCCTTGGGCGGAGCCAGTACCGTTGGCACCGTCGCCAACCGTATTTTCGTCATTACTTATTACCTGAAAGTGAATCCTGATCCCACGGGAGCGACCACTGGCACACCCGTCCTGATGCGCCAGGTCAACGGCCACACCGCCGTCCCCGCTGCCGAAAACGTCATCAACACTCAATTCACTTACGACACCTATGACAGCAGCGGCAACCTGCTGAACCAGTTGCCCGACGGCGGCGAGTCCATCGGTGTATCGCTCAACCTGATCCGCAAGATCAACATCGCGCACTTGACCATCCGCAGCCAGCTCGATGGCTCGCGCAGTGCCTTGTTTGCCACCAACGGATTCCAGGGTTATGACGTGCAGACTTCCATCAGTGCGCGCAACCTGAGTTACCAGAATCGCTACAGCTTTACCGCCGGCCCCTAAATTCCGGCGAGACCGGTTTCGCAGAAAGCATCACGTTGGAGAACGACATGGAGAATTACAACATGGATAGCACGAACTTTAGGTCGAATAAGGGATTCACCCTGGTCGCAACCCTGTTGCTCCTGCTGCTGATGTCGGGCATTGCCATCGGCATGCTCATGATGGTCAGCACCGAAGCCAAAGTCGGCACCCAGGATGTGCAGAACAACACGACCTTCGCTGGCGCCGAAGGCGCCATCGAAAAGATGACCTCCGACCTCGCTGGCACCTTCCAAAATATCGAATCCCCCACGGTCAGCCAGATCGAAGGCCTGAGCGCCCTGGCGCCGGCCAATACTCTGGCCATGAGCTATCCCGTTTACACCTTGACCCCCGCCACTACGGTTAACGGCGCCGGGGTTGTCGTTCCTCAGACTTCTTTCGGCCAGATCGCCTCCGGTCCCTACCAGGGCCTTTCAGCAGAACTTCTTCCCGTAACTCTTACCGCTACCGCTCAGGGACCGCTGGGAGATGAAGTAAATATGACGCGTACCGTGCAGGTCGCGTTGATCCCGGTCTTCCAGTTCGGTATCTATTCCCAGAGTGACCTTTCTTTCTTCGCCGGCGTGAACCTCGACTTCAACGGCCGCGTGCACACCAACGGCGATTTGTACCTGGCCGCGGGCACCGGCGATACCTTGACCTTTCACGACAAAATGACTGCGTACGGGAACATAATTCGCTGGGAATTACCCAACGGCAACACCAACGCGAATACCGCCCACCTCGGCACCGTCGACATCCCTACCGCAGCCCAGGGTTGTGACGGCCTCCAGCCCGCTTGCCGCGCCATGGCCGCCACAGAGGGCAGCGTCACTGTCGGCGCCGCTCCCGCCACCTGGACTACCGGCGGACAAAACGGCGGCTGGATGACGATTTCCACCGGCACTGCCGATTACAACTCCTGGATCATTGATGCCAACCAGGGTCTGGCCGGCGGCACCGGCGCGAAACAGCTGTCGCTGCCTTTCGTCAGTGGAACCGCCAATAACTCCGCCAGCCCTCAGCCCTACGAAATTGTGCGCAAGCCCCCCGCTGGAGAATTGAACACCTCCCTGCTGGGCGCCGCCCGCCTTTACAACGAAGCGTCGATTCGCGTCATGCTGGTGGACGATCCTGCTGAACTTCCCGGCGGCGCTACCGACACCAACAACATCCGCCTCGCCAACTACAAAGATCCCGACAACGGAGTTGATTACAGCCACGGTGTGGTCGCCGGCGTACCTGCCGCCATGCCTGGACTGGGCGCGGGCAACAACTACACCACCTACTTCGCCACCGCCAGCAGCGGGGTTGCGGACCCCACCAACTGGATTCAGGCTTCCTCCAATCCCATCGCTGTCGATTGGTTGACCGGTCCGCTGTATCCGCCCCCGGTCGTTACCCTGCACGATCCTTCGGGCCTCAATCAGGCGCCTTATATGGTGCGCGATGGCGGTGGAAACGCCGTAACCAAAGCGCCCGGATTGGCTAATCTCGATCTCTGCAATCCTTCCACTCCGGTCTCTGTGCCCCCTGCCGCCGGTCCTCCGGTTTGCGACATCGCCCCAACCGGATACCCGTATTATTCACTCGCTGCCTATCCCACGATCACCCTGCCCTATCCCACAGTTCCTGCTAACACCAGCACCTGGAACTTGCTCGACGGCTACCTGCGTGTCGAATATCGCGACGCCACCGGCAACTATCATCCCGTAACTCAGGAATGGCTGGCTCTGGGATTTGCGCGCGGCTTGACGCCCCCGCTCACCGCCGGATCCAACCCCATCAACCCCAACGCCATCCTGATCCTCCAGGAACCGGCCGACCGAAATCATGACGGCGTGGTCGACGTGAATGGCGCGGCTCCCAATTACACCACCGTCTGTACTAAAACCAGCGGCGGGAAATGCACCCAATACACCTACACCCCGTATCCCGGCAAACCGCCCGAGGCTACCACTGACTCCACCACCCTCAGCGCGTGGTACGGCTACAGCGCTCAGGCCGCTGGCTCGCAAAGCGCCACTCAGTACAACTGGTATCCCATCAATTTTTACGATGCCCGCGAAGGCGAGGCGCGCGATGTGCAGACCGGCGACAATAGCTGCGCTCCCGTCGGCATCATGAACGCCGTCGAGTTGGACGTGGGCAATCTGAGCCAGTGGCTCAAAGGCAACACCGGCACCAACGGTCCCAACGTGGACTATGCCTCGCAGAACGGCTATGTCCTTTACTTCTCCGACCGTCGCGGTATGCTGCCCAACCCCAACGGAACTCAGGTGGACCCCAAGAACACCAAGACCGGCGACTCCGGCTTTGAAGACGTTGTCAACCGCGGCAGCGCCAATGGCACTCCTGACAACAAACTGGAGACCACTGACCCCGGCAAAACCGAATCCTCCGAAGACGCCAACAACAACACCGTGCTCGACAACTTCGGCTCCCCCAATCTTGGCCTCGGTATGGGCTACATCCCGGTTCCCTCTTCTGCGGCAGGCACCGCCTATACTGCCAAGAATCAGGTCAACAACCTGATTAACGCCACCGCTGCGCCCAATTTCTATCTCACCACCGGCCGCATCCCCAGTTGCTGGATCGCCCAGAACAACTGGGTCAGTGGCGCCCGTCACGTTTTGAAACTCGTGGATGGCACGCTCGGCAACCTGCCCGTCCGGCCCGATCTTGCCTTCCCCAACAGCGGAGGTTTCACCGTAGGCTCGGAAAATCCTGTCTACATCTTCGGCAACTACAATACCAACGCCGGCGACCCCATCTGGGCCGGCAAACCCGACGTGCCCCACGCGGCTGCTGCTGTGATTGCCGATGCCGTCACCGCGCTTTCCAACAGCTGGTCTGACTGGGAAAGCCTCAACTCGCCAAGCAGCGACGGTCCTCGTAACGCGACCACCACCTATTACCGCACCGCCGTTGCCTCGGGCAAGAACATCAACTTCTCCGTCCAGGGATTGGCTTGGGCGGTGGGCGACTTCGGCACCGACGGTGGACTGCACAACTTCCTCCGTCTGCTCGAAAACTGGGGCGGTCAGACTCTCAACTACAACGGCTCCATGGTCAGCATGTTCTACGCGACCTATGCCACCGGCACCGATAAGAACGGCGGCGGCACTACCTACGAACCCCCCGCTCGAAACTACACTTTCGATGCCGACTTCACACAGCCGCAACAGTTGCCGCCGGGCACCCCGATGTTCCGCGACATTGACAACCTCAGCTACCGGCAAAGCTTCTCCGCCTGCGCCAACGTAGCCAACGGAGTCTGCACCAACTAAACTCCGTCGTTGCCTTCAACTCAGCCCGGATCCTGCATCCCAGGATCCGGGCTTCTGTTTCCTTGCGAAACCCTTGCGCCCTTTCGCCGTCAAAAAGCTTTAAAATTATCGAGCAACTAGTTGCCAACTCAACGGAGAACTCCTTGCCCAAACTCACCGCGCTTTTCTGGGATGTCGGCGGCGTCCTGCTTTCCAACGCCTGGGACCGCGCCCAGCGCAAACAAGCCCTCGATCACTTCGCTCTCGACGAAGCTGAATTCGACGACCGCCATGACATGCTCGTCTCCTCCTTCGAGCGCGGCAAGATCGGCCTGCAGGAATATCTCGAGCGCACCATTTTCTATCGTCCCCGCTCCTTCACCATTGATGACTTCAAGAAATACGTCTTCTCGCTCTCTCAGCCCAACCCCCCGGTCCTCGAGTTCGCTCGCTCCCTCGCCCGCTCAGGAAAGTATCTGATGGCTACCATCAACAACGAATCCACCGATCTGAACCTTTACCGTATTCACACTTTCGCCCTGTGCGACATTTTCGGTCTGTTCGTGAGTTCCTGTTTCGTCGGATTTCGCAAACCCGAGAAGGCGATCTACACCCTTGCGTTGGAAATCACTCAGCGCCCGCCCGAAGAATGCTGCTTCATCGACGATCGCGCTCTGAATCTCGAATGCGCCGCGAAGCTCGGCATGCACGTAATCCAGATGAAAGATGCAGATCAGCTCCGCCGCGATCTGCAAGCCCTGGGCGTGACGCTGTCATCCTGAAGCCGCGGATCCTTCTCAGTCTGTCGGTTGTCCTCTGTGTTCCCCTGTGCCCCCTGTGGTTAACTGTGCTCCCTGTGGTTAATTTGTCAAAACTCCCCACGCAACCACAACCCCCGCTGTAGAATGCCGTTGGCCGATCTCCCCGGTCCATGGCCGCGCTCCACCACCTCGCAAAACGCCGGGGAGACATTCCCATGCGCAACACAATCTTTATCGCGACAATGTAACCTTCACTCCAAGTGAGAAGGGATATCGCAAGGCCACGCTCGGGATCAAAGACAACGGCGGAGGCAGCCCGCAGGAAGTCAGCTTGGAAGGTTACGGAACTTAGAGGCAGATGTGTGGGGCGGACACTCTTGTCCGCCGCCTTTGACTTTGCTTTTGAACTTGCCAACGACGAACCATCAACGATCAACGACGATTCTACGCGCTCTTAGCAGGCGCCCTGGAAGCCGCGACCCCCGGCGTTTGCGGTTTAGTTTCCGCCAAACTTAAATCGCTCGACCAGCAATCCACTACTACCTTCCACTCCCCGGCCTGGCGCGCACTCAGGATCACATACTTACCGCGCTCTTCGCGCCGGTTGCCCATCGCTGCTGGAACCAGCATGGTGCATCGGCCCACTTCGTAGGCAAACTCTCCCAACAACTCCACCCGCAGGGGATCCATTTCCACGTCCCCCAATCCTGCCTCCAGCGCGGCAAAGAAATATTCCCGAATCGCTGCCACTGTCCGTATGGGCTGCACATTTGGACGCACCACCGTCGCGTCCGATGAGTACAACTCCACCAGATCGTCAAGATGTTTCGTGTTGCAAGCCTGAGCCCAATCTTGTGACAGCTTCCGCACCGCCGCTTCCGCCCGGCTCAGTCCCGTTCCCCCCGATGCCGTCCGCACATGGGTTGCCCCGCGTGCCGCCGGAGCAACGCCTGCCATGCTGCTCGTCGCCGCGGGCTGTCCCTCCGTCGCCGCAAAATAATGATGGTGATAATGATGATGGTAGTGGTGCTGCCCCGCCGCCATTTCTTCCGGCTTCAACAAATTGACCGTCGCCGCCGGCGCTTCCCCTTGCGGCGCTTCCTGCAACGGCACGCCACACCGGGCGCAAAAGCGGTTCCCTCGCGGGTTCTGCCCACCGCAGGCCCGGCACTGCCGCCGTTCTTCTGCTTCCGCGATCGCTCCCACCGATTCGCCGCTGTCCATTTGCAGCACCATGCGTTGCAACGCTTCGGCGATATTTTCGTCGCTGGACTTCGGTTTGTTCATGCTTGACCTCAAACGGCTGACAAAATCCTGCACCGACGGAAGCTGCGCAGATCCTGGCTTCTGCCCGATGACCGGCTGACTTTTCGGCTGACTCGATTGCTTCTCTTGACCCACGTCCGGACCCGCTGCTGTGAATGGATTACGCCCATTTTAGTTGAAAACCACTTTCAGTGGCTGGAAAACTCTACCTTACCCTCAGTCTCGGCCGGAACCGCATTGCACGTCGCCGGGCGATAACGCCACGCCCGCACCGTCCCCAGCACACTCAAATCTTCGCCCGCACCCGCGCTCTCCAGCACCACCGGAGAATGCACCCGCCCGTCAGTGCCAATAATGAAACTGATCGCTACCTTGCCTCCCGCATCCGCCCCATCCAGCAGTGGGTCCGGCGTCGCCAGCGCCTCCGCTGGCTGCAAGCTCTCGCAGCGCTTCGGTGCCCCGTTGCTCAATATCGCTCCTTGGGCTACATGGTGAAAAGAAGGAGGCCAGGCCGCGCGCTCCAGGCTCAATTGCGAAATTGGTCGCGTGGTGTTTACCGTGGCCATGCAGGCGGAAGCCCAAACCGCAAGCATTGCAAACCATCGCCCGCCCAACCGCATCTCAATCCCCCAACCACAGGGGAAAGGGGCAACCAGCATGCCAGCGCAGAGGGTTCGTATATGATTGAATATAAACTACTTAATCTTGATCGCGTGCCGCGGGAGCCAGCCGGAGTGAAAATCTTTGCAGCCTCAGCAGGGAGAACTGAGGTCTGTTAACAATGATCTCCTACGCAAACGTTTCCGCCTCGCGCAGAGCCTTCCCCTGCGCGTCCTTCTCCGAAACAACCGGCGTGGCCGTGACCTTCCAATCAATCCCTACTTCCGGATCATTCCACGCAACCGTACGTTCCCCTTGCGGATCATAGAAGTCCGTAGCTTTGTACAGCACATGAGCGCCATCTGAGATCACATGAAACCCATGCGCGAATCCCGCCGGAATCCACAGCATGCGGTGGTTTTCTCCCGAGAGCGTCACTCCAAACCACTTCCCAAAAGTTGCCGAACTCCGTCGCAGATCCACCGCGACATCCAGAATCTCTCCCACCACCACCCTCACCAGCTTTCCCTGGGGATGCGACACCTGGTAATGCAGCCCGCGCACCACATTGCGCAGAGAGTAAGACTGGTTGTCCTGCACGAAGCGGTTCCGAATTCCGCACTCCGCCATCGCCTTTTCGTTGTACCCTTCCAGAAAATAACCTCGCGCGTCGGCAAACACCTTCGGCTCCAGCACCAGCACGCCAGCCAGCGAAGTTTCAGTGACTTTCATAGGAGGCCGTAACGGCGACTGCTAGAAAACTTTCTCCCGCAACAACTGCAGCAAATACGCCCCGTAACTGCTGTTCTTCATCACCGACGCCATCGTCTCCAACTGCTCGGCCGTAATGTATCCCTGCCGGTACGAGATCTCCTCCGGGCACGCCACCATCAGCCCCTGCCGCGTCTCAATGGTTTGAATGAACAACGACGCTTCGAGCATCGCCTCGTGCGTGCCAGTATCAAGCCACGCCATGCCCCGCCCCATCACCGACACTTCCAGGTGCCCGCGCTTCATGTATTCCTTATTCACATCGGTGATTTCCAACTCTCCGCGCGCCGAAGGCTTCAGCGCCTTTGCGATTTCTACTACTTGATTGTCATAGAAGTAGAGCCCCGTGACCGCATACCGCGATTTCGGCGACTTCGGCTTTTCCTCCAGACTCACCGCGTGGCCTTTCGCATCGAACTCCACCACTCCGTATCTCTCCGGATCCTGCACCGGATACGCAAACACCCGCGCCCCAGCCGTCTTCTCACAAGCCTGCGTCAACCCTTTGACCAGATCATGCCCGTAAAAAATGTTGTCGCCCAACACCAGCGCACAGCACGACTTCCCGATGAATTCCCGGCCCACCAGAAACGCCTGCGCAATGCCTTCCGGCCGCGGCTGCACGGCGTATTCAAAATTCATTCCCAAGCGCGACCCGTCGCCCATGAATTGCCGGAATCGAGGCAAATCCTCCGGCGTCGAAATCACAAGAATGTCCCGGATCCCCGCCAGCATTAAAGTCGCGAGCGGATAGTAAATCATCGGCTTGTCGTAGATCGGCAGCAGGCTCTTGCAGACCGCGTGAGTCACGGGATACAGCCGCGTCCCCGATCCCCCCGCCAGAATAATTCCCTTATACGCCGCTTTGGATTGACCTTTCGCCATAGCCTCTACGTGGCGCCGGCGTCCTCGCCGGCCTTCTCCGCGAACTCTCCGATCATGCCCTTCTTCGCGTCCTTCGCGTGATTTCCTTTGCGCCCTTCGCTTGTAGTCTGGCGGGAAGCTAAGAGCCAACAGCCAAGGGCCGCTTCCTCACATCGAATATTGCTTTTCCATCCACTGCCGGTAACTTCCGCTGGTCACTTGCGCAATCCACGCCTCGTGCCCCAGATACCATTCCACTGTCTTGCGAATCCCGCTGGCAAACGTCTCTTGCGGCCGCCACCCCAGTTCGCGCTCGATCTTGCTCGCGTCCATTGCGTACCGCCGGTCATGCCCCGGACGGTCCTGCACCATCGTGATCAACTCGCTGTGCGGCACCACCGCATCTCCCGCCCGCAGTTCGTCCAGAATCCCGCAAATCGTTCGCACCACTTCCATGTTCCGCAACTCGTTTCGTCCCCCGATGTTGTAAGTCTCTCCCACGCGCCCTCGCGCCAGCACCGTCCGGATCGCGTCGCAGTGGTCCTCCACATACAGCCAATCGCGGACATTCCGCCCATCCCCATACACCGGAATCGGCTTGCCCTGCATGGCGTGCAGAATCACCAGCGGAATCAATTTCTCTGGAAACTGATGCGGTCCATAGTTGTTCGAGCAATTCGTGGTCAGCGTAGGCAATCCATAAGTGTGGTGATATGCCCGCACCAGATGATCTGACGCCGCCTTCGACGCCGCGTATGGACTATTCGGAGCGTAAGCCGTCGTTTCCGAAAACGCCGGATCATCCGCGCCCAGCGACCCATACACCTCGTCCGTCGAAACATGCAGAAAGCGAAACTCGGCTCGCTCCGCCTCGCCCAGTCCCGTCCAATATGCCCGCGCTTCCTCCAGCAAAGAAAACGTCCCGTTTACATTGGTGCGCACAAAATCGTCCGGCCCGTGAATCGACCGGTCCACGTGGCTTTCCGCTGCAAAATGCACCACTGCCCGCGGACGTTCCCGTTGCAGCCACTCACTCACCAGCTTCCGGTCGCAGATGTCCCCATGCACAAACCGGTAGCGCGAATCAGCCGCCACGGCCTCCAGGTTTCCCGGATTCCCCGCGTACGTCAGCTTGTCGAGATTCACGACGAGCGAATCTTCCCGCTTCAGCCATTGCAGCACGAAGTTGGAGCCAATAAACCCGGCCCCGCCCGTCACCAGAATTGTCTGTTTTTGCACCGCCAGTCAGTATAAACGAAGCGGCTCGTCATCCCTCCGGCGAGGATGTCAGATGCCGCGGGATTCCCCTGTGCGCCTGTGTGTTTTTTGTGGTAACGGCAATGGCCTTGGCCATCACCATCAGACCGAGTTCCTCCCTATCCAATGCCCGGCAATCAAACCGATTGTCCCAAAGGCCCACTTCTTGGATTCAGGGTCGAAGCTCGGAGAAAAAATAATAAAAACCGGCAGCACCGCCAGCATCGCCGAAACCAATAAATCGCCCAGGGCGGAGAACTTTCTGCCCAGGCCCCAGCTGCTGAGAAATCCGACCAGGTAAATCCCACAGGTCAGAGCCAGCAACATCTTGGCGACCGCCTGATGAACTTCGGGCATTGTCTTACATGCCTCGCTGTCTCAAATTCTAATCCATCATCCCCTCGTTCGATCATAAAGTTAAAATAGTAAGGCCCTCCCCACCAGGGAGGGCCTCCTGAACAAATCCACCAGGACAGCTTTTCATTTCCCTACATAAGTAAGTGGACTGCCGATGCCGGTCACATAGTCCCAACCGACCTCGCAGGAATACCCGTTGTTCCCCACAGTTTCATCCCGCCACAAAGTCCGGTAGTCGTTGTCATTGGCATGGGTGTAGACGAAACCCAGTTCCTGTTCCGTGCTGAACGCATGACGCCCCGCCGCATTCACGATTCCCGCCAGCAACGGCGAAGAAACGCTGGTGCCGCCCACTACCGTCCAGTTATAGTTTCCATCCGCGTCGTACAACGCCACTCCGCTCGAGGGACTCGCATCCGCTGCGATGTCCGGCGTTCCACGCCGTGGCCCGATAATCTTCGCAATCACGTTCTGGTACAAAGGACGCGTCTCGTAAACGCTGGGGCCGCCGCCGCTCCCGCCCCAGCCGTCTTCACCGGTAAATTTACCCGAACTGCGCTCAATCTGTGTCCCTCCCGCCGCTACCACAAAAGGCGACGCAGCCGGATAACCCTCCGGGGCTCCCGAGTCACCCGTCGATGCGAAGTACACCACCCCGGCTCCGCGGAAGTGAGCATCGTCCAAAAGCTCCGCGTAGTACTCGCTTCCCGACCAGCTATTGCTGATCGTCCCCCCTCCCGCCTGCCGCACCAACTTGGAGGCCACGTCTTCGGCAAAATAGAGACTGGTGTTCTGGTTGTCCTGTGCTTCTACCAAAAAAATCTTCGCGTTCGGAGCCATCGCGTGCGCCATTTCAATATCCAGCGCCTCTTCTAAACTCCATCCGCCCGGATCATTCTGCGGTTGCTGGCCGGTCGCGTACACCTGATGGAAGCAACCGTTAGCCGTAGTGCATTGCGGAAGACCAAACTGCGTCGAGAAGGTTGCCAGGTCTTCTTCCGCGTCCGGATTGTCATAAGCATCTACAATCCCCACCGCACCGATTCCGCCGGTCGGCACCAGCGTACTTCCGTTGATCGGACACCCGCTCACCTGCTGCACCAGTTGATACACGCAGGCCAGCGATGCCGGCGTCTCGGCAAAGGGCGGTGGCCCTGCCGGATCGAACTTGGCGTTCGGGATAAAGATCATAAAGTTGGTGTGAGAAAACAAGCCGCGTTGCTCCGGACGCTCCACACTCGATGCCGGAACCAATACTTTCCCGTTAGGTCCGCCATCGCGAATCTCTTGCCCCACGGCATTCGTTAACAGCAAAAAGAAAATCAGCGAGGTCACGCCAACCAGGCACAGTAAACGTCTCATGGAGATCTCCTTGGATTCTGAGGATTGCGGTTCGCCATCGTCGCCGCGATTGCGTCGCACAGGAAGAAAGTCTCTATCCCACAATCGCCTGCCCCCAGCCTTCACGATGACCGCCGAAGTCTAGTCCCGGTGTCCGGGGGTGTCAAGAAGTTGTTGGCTTAGGAGACAGAACGTTTTTGAAGTGACACACTCCAATGACAAAGTAGTAACGCATGGTGCTCAAGTGACAGGGGTTGGGGAGCGGGAGAGTGGAAGGGCGGGGCCGGAAAAGATGCCCACGGCGTGGATTACAGCCAGCTGACGGCCTTATTGATTGAGGCTGTCAAACAGCAACAGCGGGAGATTCGTGACCTGAAGTCGGAACTCCGGACTAAACGCCAGATTCTGCAGGAGGTGAAAGCGCACCCAGCCGCTGCTCAGCCTGCGTTGGTGGCGGCGAAGCAAACGCCATAGTTAACCAGCACAGAAACGTCGCTCGGCCCGGTTTCTTTTGGTGGCTCTGTACTCTGCGGCCGCCCTCCGCGATTTAAGATTATGCAGCCGCCGCCCTGACTCCTACTTCCCCAGATTTCTCAACACCGCCACTCCCTGATAATTCCCAATAATAATGTCCGGCAAAACATCGTTTCCCAGGATCGCCGCCTGCACCGAGATTCCATTCGGATACACATTCACCGGCGGCGCGAAGGTTCCATTTCCCTTCCCGCTCAGGATCTCGCCGTTCGTGACTACCACGTCGAGCCTGCCGTCACCGTTGAAATCAGCGATGGCAAAGTTCCCCACCGAAGCCAGCGGCGTCAAAATCGGAGCCCCGAATTTCCCATTGCCGCCTCCCAGCATCACGTCAACGCTGATTGTGGCAGAGTCCACCACCACCAGGTCCTGCTTGCCGTCATTATTGAGGTCCGCCGCCTGGATGTATTCCGGATTGGTCCCTGACTTCACGGTGTGAGCAGGCTGGAATGTCCCATTCCCCACCCCAATCAGCAGACTGATACTGCCCTCGAAATTAGAACCAAAGTTGGCCACTGCCAGGTCCAAAACCCCGTCGTTATTGAAATCGGCAGCCACAATGCTGTTCGGAGAAAACCCAACCCCGAAAGTGCCGCCCGTCGTCAGTGTTCCGTCGCCATTCCCCAGCAGAATGGTCACCACCCCTCCCTCGGAACAATAGGCCTGGCTCAAGCACGTGTCCAACATTGCAACATCCAGCTTGCCATCCCCGTTGAAATCTCCCACCGCCATGCCCACCGGCAAATAGCCCGCGTCCGCGAATATCGGAGATTTGAATGTACCGTCGCCATTGCCCAGGTAAACCGCCACCTGGCTGGTTCCTTCGTTCACCTGGTTCCACACCGCCAGATCCAGGTTTCCATCATGATTGAAATCACCCGCGGCAATTCCACCGGTAGCAGCTTCCCCGTACGCTTCGAAACTAGGCAGCGACGGCTGGAACGTCCCATTCCCGTTACCCAATAGCATGCCTGCGAACGCCGTAAAATCTCCCGGGTTTTCGAACGCCGCCATATCCAGCTTTCCATCATTGGTAAAGTCCCCCAATACCATCTGCTGCACCTGGAACCACGGTCCCGGACCTTCGTAGAACCGCGCTGCGTCCATTGAGCCATTCCCATTCCCCAGGGTCACCAGCACGTTCCCCGAAATGCCAATCACGTCCAAGTTTTTGTCCCCGTTCACATCCGCCGCCGTCAATCCCCCGCCGAAGTTCGCATAACGCACTGCGGGCTTCGCAAATGTTCCGTCCCCGCGGCCCAGCATGATCGCGCCGAATGAGAACGCCACGTCCACCTTGCCGTCTCCGTTGAAGTCTCCCATCACGAACTGGGATCCCATCACTCCGATCCCGGCCGGCGAGTTGATCACTTTTCCGAATGTCCCATTCCCCTGGTTGAGCAGAACGCCCAGACCTTCGCCTTCGGTGAACACCAGGTCAAGATAACCATCGCCGTTGACGTCATACAAAGCCAGGTCGCCGGCTCCGGTGTTGAGATCCGTCGCCGCCTGGAACGTCCCGTTTCCATTTCCCAGCAGGAAGTTGATGTGGTTGTCGTTGACCACCAGGTCTAGCTTCCCATCATTATTAATGTCACCGACCGCAATCACTCCCGCGTGTCCGCCGCCAATCAGCGGATACGTCACCTCCGGCTGCAAATCTCCCTTGCCATTCCCCAGAAACACTCCCACTACGTTGCCCCACGTCCCAATCACCACATCCTGATTCCCGTCGCCATTGAAGTCGGCAATCGCAATCGAGGTCGGGTGGTCGAACGCTATGGTTGTCACCCTCGGAGCCTGGAACGTGCCATCCCCGTTGCCCAGAAAAATCTGCACGCTGGGGTTGGCGTCAACCGTGGTCACCACCAGGTCCAGATTCCCGTCATTATTCATGTCGCCAACCGCGATGCTCGATCCCCCGCTGTTGCCTTTCACCTTATAGGTCACCGGCGCCTGGAAAGTCCCGTCGCCATTTCCCAGCAGCACGCTCAATCCCGGCTGGTTCGTGACCGCCAGATCGATCTTGCCATCGTGATTGAAGTCGCCTGCAACCACCTCCTGCAGCCCTGCGCCGGCGGGCAAAACTTCCGACGTCAGAAACTTCGGGGCTTGTGCCGCCCAACCGGGCAGCGTCAATGTCAGGGCCAGAGTCAATAGAAGAGAGGTGGTTCTTGCCGCACGGGGGGTTTGCATCGTCGTACTCCAGGCGAAAGAATTGTTTGCGGTGAAAGCGACCAAAGATTATGCCTCGATCTCCTCCCCGTCAATGGGACAAAAGACCCTCCACGGGATCAGCCCTTAGCCGCCGAAGCCCGATTACCTCCACCGCCGTCTCCGCTGCCCATTATTCATTTAAAGAGAAACAAGACTCCATCTCCCCATCCGCTTCTGAGATACAATACTCCCCGCCAGTCGGGCCTTCCCGCCTGCATTGCGGAAATTCAAAGGGAGATTCAGGATGAAGCGTTTCGTCGTAGTCCTCGTACTCGTCGCCATGACATTGTCATTGGGTGCATACCTCACATCCGGTTCCGCTCAAGAACAGCAATTCGGAACCTTCCACGGACGCAAGATCATCATTCCCGAATCCAGCATTCCGCGCCCGGGTCGCATGAATACCAATTACTTCTTCGTGGACTCCAAAGAATTTACTCCTCAGCCGCCTCCCGGAAATGAAACTCCCGGCTCGCTGGCGTGCGTGTATCAGTTAGTCTCGGGCCCGAGCGGCTGTCCCATCCCCACCAGCACCAACATCCCAACCGGTGGCATTGGCGCGATCGCCATCGTTGACGCTGGCGATTACCCCACTGCAGCCTCGGATCTGGAAGCCTTTGACAATCAGTTCGGCATCCCCGCCGCCGACTTCACCGTGGTTTACGCCGGTGGCACCAAGCCTCCGGTCTATCAGGATTGGGAAGTTGAAGAGGCTCTCGATATCGAATGGGCCCATGCCATGGCTCCCCACGCCAAACTTTTCCTCGTCGAGTCCGTGCTGTGCACGGCGCCACAGTGCACAACCGATCCCACCTGGCAGGCGGAGGCCGTCGCCGGCAAACTGGTTCATGACAATGGCGGTGGCATGGTCAGCAACAGCTGGGGAATTTCTGAGTTTCCCCAGGAGCTCAACTACGACAAATATTTCACTGCTCCCGGCGTCGTTTACTTCGCAGCCAGCGGCGACTACGGATTGAACTATCCCTTCACTCCCGCTGCCTCTCCCAACGTGGTCTCGGTCGGCGGAACCTATTTCAACCGCGACGGCAACGGCAATTTCGTTAACGAGCAGTACTATACCGACGGCGGTGGCGGCACCATCAGTCCCTACGAACCCATTCCCAGCTACCAGAGCGTTATCTCCAACATCGTCGGCACCCATCGTGGCTACCCGGACGTCGCCTCAGATTTCTGCTGTACCGTCATCTACCTTCAGGGCTGGGGCTCGGTCGGGGGCACCAGTTGGGCCTCACCCACCTGGGCCGGCATTGCGAATTCGGCCGGCCATCTCGCCCATTCCACCAACCAAGCTCTGACCGCAGCTTACGGAGAGTACGCCAACGGATCAGCATATAAAGGCGAGTTTTATAACATCACCACCGGCGATCCCAATTGCGTGACCGGGTGGAACATTTGTGCCGGCATCGGTTCCCCGCGTACCTACAAAGGGAAATGATCCGCTCGCGCTCGAAGGCTCGGTGAAAAATGCCCTGTCCCTGTCGCGCTCTTTGCGACGGGGCGGGGATGTTGCCGGTCATCTGCAAATCAATAAGGAGAGTTCCAGAATGAAGCGTTTCTTTGCAGTCTTCCTAATCGTCGGCATGACTTTGTCCTTGGGTGCGTACCTTTCATCCGGTTCCGCTCAGGAACAGCAATACGGCACGTTTCACGGGCGCAAGATCCTCATTCCGGAATCCAGCATTTCGCGTTCCGGCCGCATCCACACGAACTACTTTTTCGTCGGCTCCAGGGACTTCACCCCCCAGCCGCCTCAAGGCGCCGAAACTCCGGGCTCATTAGCCTGCGTGTATCAGCTGGTCTCCGGTCCGACCGGCTGCCCGATTAACACCGCCACCAACGTTCCCACCGGAGGCGTCGGTGCTATCGCCATCATCGATGCTGGCGATTACCCGTCCGCAGCTTCGGATCTGGAAGCTTTTGACAATCAATTCGGAATCCCGGCCGCAGATTTCACCGTGGTTTACGCCGGCGGCACCAAGCCTCCCGTCTATCAGGATTGGGAAGTTGAAGAAGCTCTCGACATCGAGTGGGCCCACGCCATGGCGCCCAAGGCAAAACTATTCCTGGTCGAGTCCGTACTCTGCACCGCGCCACAGTGCACAACTGATCCTACCTGGCAGGCAGTCGCCGAAGCCGGCAAACTCGTTTCTCAAAATGGCGGCGGCGTCGTCAGCATGAGCTGGGGCATTGCTGAGTTTCCCCAGGAGGTCCAATACGACAAGTATTTCACCGCTCCCGGCGTTGTTTATTTCGCAGCCAGCGGCGATTCCGGCATCGGCGTTTCTTCCCACCCGGCGGCGTCTCCCAACGTGGTCGCAGTCGGCGGGACCTACTTTAATCGCGATGGCAACGGCAATTTCGTCAACGAACAGTACTACACCGGCGGAGGTGGCGGAGATATCAGTCCCTATGAACCCATCCCCACCTACCAGAACATCATCGCCAACATCGTCGGCACTCATCGCGGATACCCCGACGTTGCCTCCGATTTCTGCTGCACCGCCATCTACCTTCAGGGCTGGGGAGAAGTCGGCGGCACCAGTTGGTCTTCGCCTACTTTTGCCGGGATTGTGAATGCTGCCGGCCGTCTGGGCAAGTCGTCCAATCAGGGTCTCACCCAGTTGTATGCGGAATACGGCAGCGGCCAGGCTTACAAGAGCGGTGCGTTTTACGACATCACCACCGGCGATCCCAATTGCAAAACCGGCTGGGACCTCTGCGCCGGAGTCGGTTCCCCGCGCACCTACAAAGGCAAGTGATCGATTAACTCTCGAGCAGTTCCCCGTCCACGCTCTGCTTGGACGGGGATTTTCTTTGTGACCACCTGCACAGCCGCCCTCGGCTTTGCGGCGGACCGTAGCTCCGCCAGCGCCTTCCCGCACTCCGCCCTAACCCTCCCCAAACTCCCGGTATCTCCCCAGCACATCCTGCTGTGTCACCACCCCCTCCAGTTTGCGGAAGTCGGCTCGGCTCACCACCGGTACCAGCGGCCAGCGGTCCACATATCGCAGCGCCATATCCAAAGAGTGGTCCGGATGCAGATACGCAATCTGACGCGTGGTAAAAAGCGAATTCAAGCTCAGCTCCCCCTTGCCCTCGCTTGCCATTCGTTGCAGTTCCTCTTTGCTGACGCTGCTCCACCCCGTGGGACTCAACCGAACCAGCAGAATGTCGGACTTCGTTTGGTCCACTTGCGGAAGCACATTCGCAATCGTTTCCTCACCCTCCAGCACCGGATCTTCGATCGGCCTCATTGCATCCTCCACCCGCAGGATGTCCTCTTCTCTTTGCTCCTCCATCGATGGCAAGTCCAAACCATCCTGGCGGGTGAGCACATCAAAAATGGCCGTCGGCTGCAGGCCACGTGAAATCACATACGCCAGCGTGTTCGCCACAATCACCGGCACGATAATCGAATAATTTCCGCTCACCTCCAGCACCATGAACACCGAAGTCATGGGTGCGCGAAGAAATCCCGCAAACAAGACTCCCATTCCCACCAGCGCGTACGTTCCCGGCGAACCCGCCAGCTGCGGCAGGACTGCGTGCTGCGCCCCACCCACCGCCGCGCCCAGCATGGCGCCAATAAATAGAGTTGGCGCAAACATACCTCCCGGAGTTCCGCTGACGAACGAAAGCAGAGTCGCCACGATCTTCAGCGCCGCCAGCATCGCCAGCATCTGCCACGTGAACTGTCCGTGCATGGCTTCGTCGATGTACACGTACCCTGCCCCCATCACTTGCGGCGCTCCCAGCACCGCGATCGCGCCGATCATCAGACCCGCCAGCGCTGGCTGAAAATATTGTGTCCAATGGGGCAGCGCTTTACATCTCGGACGTAGGATCTCAATGCCCTTCGCGAACGCCACTGAAGCCACTCCACCCACAATTCCGAGAATGGAATAGGCGACCAGTTCCGAAGGCCGTTCCATTTGCACCGCTGGAATTCGGAAAAGTGACTCCGATCCCAGAAACCACCGCATCACCACCACGCTCGAAACCGCCGAAAGCACCACCGACCCCAGAATCCCTGCGCTCCAGCGCCCGATGACCTCCTCGATCACGAACAAAACCGCCGAAATCGGTGCATTGAACGCCGCCGCTAATCCCGCCGCTGCCCCGACCGGAGCGATCAACCGCATGCGGTCGCGCGACAAGCGCATGCGACGTCCCAACACCGAAGCCAGGCTGGCTCCGATTTGCAGCGACGGATCTTCCGGCCCCAGCGAGTGTCCCGATCCAATCGCCAAAGCCGCGGTGATGAACTTGCCGACCGCGGTCCTTAGCGGAATGTATCCGTTGTAGATGTACAGAGCTGCCTTGGTTTGGTTGACTCCGCTTCCCCGCGCCAGCGGAAAAACATGTATCACCAACACTGCGATCACCAGCCCAGCCAGACTGGGAGCCAGCAAAAGCCGCAGGTCCGAAGGTGTCGCCCCTGACCCCAGAAGATAGATGCGGCACCAGTCAATCGAAAAACGGAAGCAGACCACTGCCAGCCCCGAGAGAACTCCGATGAACACTGACAAAATCAGAAAGAAGGTCTCTTCCCGGGGAAAAATGGCGCGCAGCAGCCCTGAACGTTGCTCGGGAGAGTTTTCCACCCGCCCTGAGGTTCTTTCCGCCGGCGCAATGTTTTGTAGGTTCAGGCTCTCCAATTAATTGCCCTCGTGCAGTTTCCCGATCAGCCGCAACGCGGTATCGGCTCGTGTCGGCGGCCCACAGGTCGTGCCGCTTTGCCGCTCAATGCTGAACACCAGGTCCATCGCAATCTCTACCAGATCGGGGCTTCGCCGCAGACGTTGCTCGGTAATTTGTCCTTCCATCTTCGACCAGCTCTCGCTGAGATTCTCCAGCGTCGCTCCTGGATTGTTCGCCGCATCACAACTCTTAAGCCGCTCCCCTGCCGCGGCAAATGCCTCTACCACGATTCGGTCGCGGTCCTCGACGGAAATCTGTCTCCGGAACGGATCCAATTGCACCACCAGCGTGACCGTTTTCAGCAACTCCGCGCTCTCGGCGTCGTTCGGATCGGCGTCTGCCGCCTCCTGTAGATAATGCTGTGCCAGCAGGTATTGGCCCAGTTCGAAGGCAGCCCGCCCTGCCCCCGCCAATACCGCTGGGTTGCGGTGATCAGACTTCAGGCTGAGGCGGTACTCTGCCAGTGCATGCTCGTAGTCCTGTGCCCGCAGAAACAAATCTCCCGCGTGCGCATGTTGGGAGGGATCGCCGTTGAGATTCGCCGCCAGCGCAATCAACTCCGACTGTGCCTGCGCCTTGGCATTAATACTTAGCAGGAATTCGATCAGTTCCACGCGGGCGTTGTGGCGCTGCACTTCCTCATCGCCCGGCCAGGTCGCGTAGATGGCGTTGTGGTAGTAACGCAGCGCCTGGTCGGTGTCTCTCTTCTGCGCCGCAATACGCGCCAACTCCAGGTTTACCAGCCCGTTTTCCGGCTCTCGTTCCCAGAGGTTGATCAGGTAAGCATAGGCTTCACTCGTCCGCGTCAGGCCGATCAGCGCCTGCGCCAGGTTCAGCTGGTAATCGTAATTATCGCGGGAATAAAGCAGCGCCGTGCGGAATTCGCTGACCGCGCGCTCAAACCGCTGCTCCTTCAGGTCAGTCACACCGCGGCTGAACCATCGGTCCCCAAGCGCGGCTTGCTGCGCGTGATAAACCCGTGACAAGGCGCTCACGCCAGCAAAGAACGCCACCGCCAACGTCGCGAGTAGCGCCAGGGATACAGGCTCCAGCCTGAGATAACCCCGCTTCGGCTGTTTCTCGCTGGCGGCCAGTAATTCTCCTTGCGATCTTTCCGTGGCCATCTCTATCGATAATACCGCCAACCGAAAACGCGAGGCCAATCCCACGCCGGGCCTCAGGTGCAGGCTTCTCGCGTTGTGTGCAGAGAAGCCGGGGTACCAGAATCGATAACACATTCCTGCCATGGCAAATGCCATGCAGAACCTTATCATCCGCTTGTCATCGCAACTTATTGTTTATAAAGCTTATAGCGGACAACCAACAAAATGCTTGACATGTTATATAGTGTTATAGTTAACTACAACACTAGCAGTTAAAAAGGAGGATCAAACATGAAACCACGCATCGCAATTTCTCTCTTGTTGGCCCTGGTCGCCACCACCGCTCTCGCGGCGGATGTCACTACCGCACCATCTAACGCCCAAAAATCGTTCACCACATTGAAGTCCCTGGCGGGAGAGTGGGAAGGCATCGCCACCGTCCCCGACGCACCGGAGATGTCAGGGGCCAAAATGCACATCTCGCTGCGCGTGACCTCTCGCGGGAACGCGCTCGTACACGAAATGCAGGAAGCAGGCACGCCATTGGATGCGGCCAAATACGACCATCCGGTGACCATGCTATACCTGGACGGAGACCAACTCACCCTGATTCACTACTGCGATGCCGGGAACCGGCCGCGCATGATCGGCAAGCTGTCGCCCGACGGTAAGACGGTCGACTTCGAGCTCAAGGACATTAGCGGCAACCCGGAACTCCACATGCACCATTCCGTGTTCACCGTTATCGACGCCGACCATCACACCGAAGATTGGACGTTCATGATGAAGGACAAGCCGGTGCATGCGCACATGGACCTGCAACGCGCCAAGTGACGCCGCCTGTCGTGAGGATGCCGGGAGCCCATGATGGACCGTGAGTGGAACGACAGCCAGCCGATTTACCGCCAGCTTCGCGACCGCGTCGTCGCCATGATACTCGACGGCGTGCTCAAAGAGGGTGACCCTCTGCCCTCGGTTCGCGTGGTCGCGGCCGAATATCGGGTCAATCCGCTCACCGTCCTGAAGGGCTATCAACAACTGGTCGAGAGCAGGCGAGGTCGTGGCATGTTCATCAACACGGGCGCGCGCAATCTGCTTTTGCAGGGCGAACGCCAGAAGTTTCTTGCGGAAGAATGGCCCCGGGTACACGCAACCATTCAGCGTCTTGGCCTGAACGCAGAAGAGCTGCTGAATGGTGACGCCCCCCGGCAGTCGACCGAGCCTGAACAGGAGAAACCCAAGTCATGACAGTCATCGAAGCACGCGGTCTGCGTAAAGCTTTCGGCGCCACCGTCGCGCTCGACGGCGTCGATTTGCAAGTCGCAGAAGGCCGCATCCTTGGACTCATCGGTCCCAACGGCGCCGGCAAAAGCACCGCCCTCAACGCGATTCTCGGCCTCACTCCCTATCAGGGCGAGCTGAGGGTACTCGGCCGCGACCCCTGGAACGAACGTGATCAGCTCATGCGCGATGTCTGTTTCATCGCCGATGTCGCCGTCCTGCCTCGCTGGATGCAGGTTTCGCAGGCGCTCGACTACGTCGCCGGCGTGCACCCGCGATTCGATCGCGCCAAGGCAGAAAGTTTTCTCGCCAAAACCGACATCAAGCACAGCAGCAAGATCCGGGAATTGTCAAAGGGCATGGTGACCCAGTTCCATCTCGCGCTGGTCATGGCCATTGACGCCAGATTGCTGGTGCTCGATGAGCCGACGATTGGCCTCGACATTCTCTATCGCAAACAGTTCTACGATTCCCTGCTGAACGACTATTTCGATCGCAGCCGCACCATCGTGGTGACCACGCATCAGGTCGAAGACGTTCAACACGTCCTTACCGATCTCATGCTCATCAACCGCGGCCGCATCGTACTCACTTGCACGATGGAAGAATTCGAATCGCGCTATCTGGAAGTCAAAGTGCGCCCCGAGCAGGTCGCCGCAGCTAGGGCGCTCAAGCCGATTCACGAACGCCAGGCGCTTGGCCGCAGCATCCTGATTTTCGATCGTGCCGTAGATCAGAAACTCGATCGCCAGCAACTCGCCACACTGGGCGACGTGCACACGCCCAGCATCGCCGACTTATTTGTTGCCTTAATGGGCAACCACGCCGGCGCGGCCAAAGGAGCAGCTAGATGAGTACCCAATCGAACGCCGTCCCGGATTCTCCCCTCGACTCGCAGGCACTCCCGCCAGCAACCCTGTCGGAGACTCGGCCCCTCCACTGGTCGGTGCGACGCGAATTGTGGGAGAACCATTCCATCTATGTCGCCCCGCTGGCCATCGCTGCTGTCTATCTGCTCAGCTTCACGGTCAGCGCGATTTGGCTGCCAAACAACATGCGTGAAGTATGGATGCCGCACACCATGCGCGAAATGGCCACCCTCAAGGTGACCGATACCCTGATCGGGCTCGCTATGCCGTACACCCACGCTACCGCGCTGGTCGGGATGGTCGCGTTCCTGGTCGGGATCTTCTACTCGCTTGAGGCCCTGCACAGCGAGCGCCGCGATCGCAGCATCCTTTTCTGGAAGGCGCTGCCGGTTTCCGATCTGACAACTGTGCTCTCGAAGGCGGCCATCCCACTAGTGGTCCTGCCCCTGATAGTCCTCGCGGTCTCCATTGTCCTGCAACAGATTATGCGGCTCCTGAGTATGGCGGTCCTGGTGATGAACGGTGGCAGCGCCGCGACGCTGTGGACTCGGCTGCCTTTGTCGGATATGGAATTGGTGACGCTGTACGGTACGGTCGTGATTGTGCTCTGGCACGCGCCCATCTACTGCTGGTTTCTGTTGGTCTCAGGCTGGGCGCGGCGCGCGGTGTTTCTCTGGGCCGTGGTGCCGTGGCTTGCGATTGCCGCCATGGAAAACATCGCCTTCCACACCTCGTTTCTGGGACGCATGCTGCACGGCCGGCTGTTGGGATTCGGTGAGGCCGCTTTCGACCTCAAGGATAAGAATGGCGTCCCGATCGATACGCATTTTATTCCGCTCACCCAACTCACTCCGGGAAGGTTCCTGAGCAGCCCGGGTCTGTGGCTCGGGCTGATTGTAGCCGCGGCGTTCTTCCTGGCAGCCGTGCGACAGAGGCGCTATCGGGAGCCGCTCTGATTCTGACCTGAACGGACTGCCCCTGGTCTCGCCGTCGTTGCCAGACCTGGGAGCGAGGGCGGAAAGCGATCGCGCACATGACGCTCGATCCAGTCGCTCGTTAAATGGAGAAACGATTATGAGTACCGCAGTAATGACTAACCGGTTGGAACTGACCTCGGCAGCTGACACTGCCTTGAGGGCAGCCGCGCGCTTTTGGTTTGCCGTGACCATCCTCGGCCAAGTGGTCTTCGCCTTTACGGTAGCGTCGTTCTACACTCTCACCGCGCTGCGAGGGGACTACCATAAGTGGAACTTGACCAACGGCTACCTCCCCGGCTTTTCCATGGGCAACACTGCCGTAATCATGCATGTTGCTTCCGCCGCATTCATCATGCTCGCCGGAGCGGTTCAGTTGGTTCCGCAAATCCGCAACCGCTTTCCAGTCTTTCATCGCTGGAATGGCCGTATCTACATGTTGACCGCCCTCACCCTCAGCCTGGCGGGCCTGTACATGACCTGGATCCGGGGAAGTGTCGGCGATCTTTCTACGCACCTGGGCTCTACTGTGAACGCCATCCTGATCTGGCTTTGCGGCGGCATGGCACTGCGCTACGCGCTCAGTCGCGATTTCAGAACTCATCGCCGCTGGGCGCTTCGCTTTTTCCTGGTGGTAAGTGCCTCGTGGTTTTTCCGTATCGGCTTCTTCTTATCGTTCCTCGTCAATAAGGGCCCTTTCGGTTTCGACCCCACTACCTTCCGCGGACCCTTCCTCACTTTCATGTCTTTCGCCCAATTCCTGGTTCCCCTTGCCGTTCTCGAAATCTATCTGCGCGCCCAGGACCGCCCCGGCGTGCTGCGGCGCATGGCTACGGCAGGTATGCTTTTTGTACTGACCCTGGTGATGTGCGCCGGCCTTTTTGCCGTCGCCATGACTCAATGGGTGCCTCAGGTCAAAGCCGCCTATGACCCCCGCAAATCTATCGCGGAAACTCTCTCTGCCACCATCGCCTCCAGCGGCATCGGCGCCGCCGTCCAGCAATACCATGACCTCAAAGCCGCCGGATCTTCGACTTACGATTTCGATGAAAGTGAACTCAATAACCTCGGCTACGAGTTCATCCGCGCAAAAAAGTTCGATCTCGCCATTCGCATCTTCCAGCTCAACATCGAAACCTATCCGCAATCCGGCAACGTCTATGACAGCCTCGGCGAAGCTTATATGGACGAAGGCAACAAGCCTCTGGCCATCGCCAATTATCGGAAATCGCTTGAGTTCAACCCGAAGAACGGCGGAGCCGTGGTGATGCTTCACAAACTCGGCGCGCCATGAGTTGCGCGTGCCCCACGTCCCGCCGCCTTTGCGAGACGTGGGATTTTCGCAATCACACATCACAGAAAGAGGACACAATGACCCG
>Ga0207057_1003_pt2 | contig 67733 bp, 63 predicted proteins | sample Alteio_BWMinCont_33_FD_153265 | JGI IMG/M metagenome (GOLD analysis project Ga0207057, IMG submission 153265) | Enriched cells from forest soil in Barre Woods Harvard Forest LTER site, Petersham, Massachusetts, United States -... | ecosystem: Environmental > Terrestrial > Soil > Temperate forest >... | reverse complement strand
GTCCCTCACTTGCAGGACGTGCGGATAAAGCAACGAGAGCCTGTACCGGCTGTGGATCGTTTAGGACGGTGCCATCCACATTTTCTTGGTTATTCGATCCTGGGCTCGGAGTCTCGTTTCCTTCAAATGTCGCATTCCATGCGAGCGGTTGATCTATGAGCGCATCCAGACTGCCGGTTGGGAGGACAATTTCACGCTCAATTGCTTCCGGAGCCGCTGAACGTCCGCGTACGGACTGCTCCATCAATTGCAGGAACCTTACGCGTATTTCGATAGCGCTCGACGCACTCCCCGCAAGCAAACACTCTGTTTGAAAGAACCAGGGATCGTAGCCATCCTGTTGTTCGCTGTAGGAGCGCGGATAAAGCACACCGAAGTTGAACCTCTGCCGGTTCTTCACAGACGAAGGGCGGTAAGGATAGAGTATATAGCCCTCATAGAGTAGTGCCTTCGCCACTTTGTCGATCGTCGCGGCGTTCATGAGGGCGCTACCTCTTCCCGCGTCATTTCTTCGACAGACAAGAACAGACTTTCCAGAGCTTGTTCCCAGGTTGGGATCCCGTTGCGGACTTTATATTGATAAATGCGGTCGAAGATATCCCTGCGCAAACAAAGCCACGCGCAACCGGGATAGTAAATTTCCATCATCTCCCGCCAGATTCTCACCGGCAGCCTGAACCCGGCTTCTTTGTCCCATGAAATAGGGGTCACAAGAAGCTCACTTTCCCTACTCTCATAAAAGACCGAGCCGCTGAACTGGAACAGTAGAGGAACCTCGCCATCTCCGAGCCCATAGAAATACTTCGTGGCTCCAATATTGAAATCAAATGTGCAGGGTACCTGCACTTCTATGACCGTCTCGCGTTCGAACGCAGGCACTACAGAACTCACGTGCGTCCACTGCACGGTGCGAAGGGTCTGACTCCATCGTTCAGGCTCGCCAAAAAGATCCCGCAGATTTCTTTGATCTTCGGAGCTGTATTTTCTTTTGGTTACCTCGATCTGAATCTGACAACGCAATATGGCCGTGTGGATTCTTTCCTCAGAAGCGTTAACGATGCGCAGGCGAAAACTGATGGTAGGCGAAGCGGCGAACGAGACCGGCCCTGCGTGTTCGACACGAAAATCAAGCTCGGGCATTGGGTTCCCTTCCGGTCACCGTGGCCGCGTCCCTCAGATGCGCGAAGAACTTTGCTATCTCTTGCCAAACCTCGGTCCCGCCCGAGAGTCCGCGCCAGTGAAGACGGATCAGCCCCGTCAGCTTGTAGCATTTATCGATTGGCAACAGGTAATATTCGGCGGAGCCTGTACTGCGCCCATAGCCCACGCGATTTACAAGCAGCGCCTCAACGTCTGGCTCCATGTCCTTCAATGCCGGATTGTTTTCGACGATTTCGTTCCAGTGATCAAGCGTCAGCAGAGATTCCGTAGCGCCCGCTGGACTCGGATAGAGCACGGTGACGGTGGATTCAAGACTGTTCTTAAAAAAGAACGCCATATTAATCGGGATCAACAGGCCGTCCCAGTCCGCATCGGAAATTTGGAAGTCGCTCAACCATCGAATCTGTCGTGGCACTCGTTTGTATCTTGCGTGGACTTGATTGCTGAAGAGCAAGGCGCATCCATCGCACGAACAGAGCAGCTTCCTGACGGCAATCTCCAGCAAATGCGGGTGCTCCGGCATGATTTCCTGACCGCAAAGCTCACAAGTCTCAGCCGGACGCCTGCGGTTCGTGAACTGCCGCAAAACCCCAAAGGGACTATCCGGCGCCGCTAATCGTCCCATATGCATTTCAATCCCCGGCTGCGTGCTCGGTCAGCGCGCTGGCCTTTTCATGTGGAGAGCCACCATTTGCGAGCAGTCTCTCTAGCGGGACAAAGCCCGAGGCCGGCTTACTATCAAGGCCTTCAATCCTCAGTGCTGTAACGTCCGGCACGACTTCATAAATCGCATCCTCTATCAAAGCTCGAGCGGTCTTCGCCATTGAGCCGCAGGCGTGCGCATCCACGCTCGCGTGAATCCTTACCTCACCGCCCAGAATGCTCACCACCTCACATGCAACGCCGTGTGATTGCAGAACGGGAGTAAGTCGCCGCAATGCGCGAGCAACCCGCGTTTCAAGATCATCCGGATGCAGCCCATACAACACCAGCAGACTGCTGATCAGCGGGTCTGCGCCAAACTCATCGATGACCTGCCGCCCAGTTTCCCCGCCCTCGAATACCTTCTCCATCATGCGCTCAATCGCCGCGCCGTGAAGGTCCATCAGTAGCTGTACCAGTTCCTTCGTCGCGGACCGCACTTTCGGATCGGCGACTTCCTCAAGTTCGCGCACCAGACCAGACAGCCGTTGCAGTCGCTGGCGCAGTTCTTTTTCGTTGGTCATGCTGCTCCTGAAAATTAAGAGGAGTGAAATCAAGCGTGAAGGTGGAGACCGCTCGTACCACCCTCACTTCAAAGCCGCACCTTCATTTCTCAGGCTGAAGACCGAACATAGGCGAATGTACAGTCTCCAGCACTTTGCCATTGCCCAGATACATGTGGACGCCACACGGCAGGCACGGATCAAAGCTTCGGACTGCGCGCATGATGTCGATTCCCTTGAATTTATCGGGGCCGTTCTCTTCAAAAATAGGCGTGTTCTGGACCGCGTCTTCATAAGGTCCTGGCGTCCCGAAAGAATCACGAGGGTTTGCGTTCCACGGAGTCGGAGGATACGGATGATAGTTGGCAATCTTGCCCTTACGAATCACTACGTGATGCGACAGAACACCGCGTACAGCCTCATGGAATCCGCAGCCGATCGCCTCTTCAGGGACTTTGAAATCAGTCCATGTTTTCGTCCGGCCAGCGTGGACCTCGGCCAGGGCTTTTTCCATAAAGTGGAGTGCGGCACAAGCTGCATATACCTGGAAGTATGTTCTGGCCCGGTCACGTTCGATCGCATTGCTCCACTTGGGAATCTTCCATTCAAATTCGACTTCAGGCAGAGACGTTGTCTTTGGCAAATACATCTTCACGCTCTTGCCCGTGGCCTTGATGTAACCGATGTCGACCAGCCCAGCCAGAGCCGTAGCCCAGAGTCGCGCGATTGGACCTCCTCCCGTGTCGAGGGCGAGATGATCGCCGCTCTTCTTGTGATACCAGCGTGGTGACATAACCCACGTATACTTGTCGCCAAAATCGCGCTTCTGCGGCCGTGGAATGGTCGTCTGGTTCCAGGGATGACGCTTGTCTACAGGATTGCCTAGTGGGTCAGTCTTGACGAATGTCTCCGAGTTCTCCCAGTCGTCGTAGTAGGAACTCCCCAGCAGAATGCGAATATTCAGGTTGATATCCACAAGGTCAGTTGTGACCAGTTCCCCGTCCACCACCACTCCCGGCGTGACGTACATCGCCCGTCCCCAGTCGGTCATCCGCTTATAGGTGTAATCGCAAACGTCAGGGTTGTTGAACGAGCCCCAGCAGCCAAGCAGGATCCTGCGCTGCCCGACCTTCTCGTATCCTGGAAGGGCTTCATAGAAGAAGTCGAAGATATCGTCGTGCAGGGGCACGACCTTCTTCATAAATTCGACGTACTTCATTAACCGAACGAGATAGTCGGTGAAGAGTTGAATCGTCGGCACCGTTCCCACTCCGCCTGGGTAAAGCGTAGAAGGATGCACATGGCGGCCTTCCATCAGGCAGAACATCTCGCGAGTCATGCGGCTCATCTGCAATGCTTCCCGGTAGAAAGCACCCGTGAATGGATTTAGCGCGCGCATGATGTCAGCGATCGTGCGATAACCATGCAGATTGGCGTGAGGGGCCTCTGTTTTTTCAGCTTTTGCGAACACGCTGGGATTCGTCTCCTTCACCATCTGCTCGCAGAAGTCCACCCCAACCAGGTTGTCCTGGAAGATATTGTGATCAAACATATACTCGGCGGCTTCACCGAGGTTGACGATCCACTCGGCCAGCGCAGGCGGAGCGATCCCGAAGGCCATATTCTGCGCATAGGTGGCGCAAGTGGCATGGTTGTCGCCGCAGATGCCGCAAATGCGGCTGGTGATGAAATGGGCATCACGCGGATCTTTGCCTTTCATGAAAATGCTGTAACCACGAAAAATAGAAGAGGTGCTGTGGCACTCCGCCACTTCCCTGTTGGCAAAGTCGATCTTGGTGAATATCCCCAGGCTCCCCACAATGCGGGTGATCGGGTCCCAGTTCATTTCCACCAGTTGGCGTTTTCCACTGGAAGCTTCCCGTTCCGGTGCTGCTACTGTGCTCATCGCGATCGCTCCTTTGCCTTCCTAATAAGATCTGGGGTGATAGCCCGTGGTGAGTTCCGGCTTCGAATGCCGCCACTTGGGCTCTTTGTTGACAGTGGCATTTGTGATGTTGCGCAACGCGCTGATGGCACGCCCGTAAACCCCAACCGCGCTGGTTGAAACCGTCGCGCCCGGCGGTTCATCCATGAAGGGCATGAACTTGTCAGGGAATCCAGGCATGGTGCAGCCGATACAGATGCCGCCGACATTCGGACAGCCGCCAATCCCCGCCATCCAACCGCGCTTTGGTACGTTGCAGTTCACCACGGGGCCCCAGCATCCCAGCTTCACAATGCACTTTGGAGAGCCGTATTCAGTAGCGAAATCACCTTGCTCGTAGTAGCCCGCGCGGTCGCAGCCCTCATGTACCGTCTTGCCGAATAGCCAGATCGGGCGCAGCCGGTCATCCAGTGGAATCATCGGCGCCAATCCCGCAACCTGGTAGAGCAGATAGAGGACGGTCTCCATGAAATTGTCTGGCTGTACCGGACAACCAGGAACGTTCACGATGGGCACGCCTGCCTTGGACCGCCAGCCCCATCCCAGGTAATCTGCCAGTCCCATGCAACCGGTTGGATTCCCCTCCATCGCGTGGATCCCACCGTAAGTTGCGCACGTGCCGCAGCCAATGACTGCCAATGCTTTCGGCGTCAGGCGGTCGATCCATTCATTCGTCGTGATGGGCTGCCGGGTTTTGGGATCTGTTCCAAGAGCTGCCCAGTAACCTTCTTTCTTGATCTTTTCGTTTGGAATCGACCCTTCCACGACCAGCACGAAGGGATCGAGCTTCCCTTCCTCAGCCTGGTAGAAATACTTCATGAAGTCATCGCCTACTTCATACGCCAGAACCGGGTTGTGCAGGTGCACTTTAGGGAGCCCCGGGATCGCGCCCAGAAGAACATCCTCGATGCTGGGTTGCATTGCCGCGGTGACTGAAACCGAGTCTCCGTCACATCCCAGGCCGGCTGTGATCCACACGATATGTATCTCTGCAACTGCCGGCTTCTTTTGAGTGACTCGACCGTACGGAACTGTTTCCGCTGCCATAGCTGGATTCTCCTTTCCAGTTTTCAAAAACATGGTCTGCGGATGAACCAGCCTCAGTTACAAATACGCACGCGACTCCTACGCAGCCGTCACCGCTGTCTCACCAACCTGCGATGAGATATTTAGCCGATGAGCGTTTCAGTGCGTTCTATTGATTCCGATGTGGTGATCCATCCAGTCTCTTTCTCGCCTGAGGACAGCATCTTGAAATAGAAAGAGAATTAGCAACCGGATTTCGAGATCGTAGGAAGTATTAGGCAGGTATCAGGGATTCCCCGATGATCTTGCACACGAGAGATTTTCGTTTGAAGTCAGGCGACTCTTCCCTTAATCGCCGATTGGATAGCATGCTGGATCAGTTCGCGAGCGCTGTGCAGAGAAAGCTTTTCCTTGATGTGAGCCTGATGTGACTCGACCGTCTTCACGCTCAGGTGTAAATCCCCGGCTATCTGGCGTGTGCCATGTCCTTCACCGATAAGACGAAAAACCTCCAGTTCCCGGTCCGTGAGATCAGAAATGGCCGAGGGCCTGGCTGCGGTGGAACCACTGATATATTGCCGGAGCATTTTGTTGGCGATCCGCTCACTGACATAAATTTCGTGATGATCAAGTATCCGCCGCAAAGCCACGAGGACGTTCTCTGTGGCTTCTTGTTTCATGATGTAGCCATTGGCTCCAGCGCGCAGCGCCCGCTCGGCATAAAGTGACTCTTCATGCATCGAAAGAATAAGAACCGGCAGTGAAATATCTCTCACGCGTATCGACTTCAGTAGCTCCAGACCGTCCGGGCCGTTGAGAGAAATGTCTACGATGAGAATGTCTGGAGCACAAGCTGCAATCCCCTGGAACGCATCGTGTACGTCCTCCGCCTCACCGCACACCGAAAGGTCTGGCTGCTGATTAATTAATTGCGCAAGACCCTGTCGCACGATAGGGTGGTCGTCAACCACGAACACTCTTTTTCTGCCGGTAGATGTATCCGCCGAATTATTCATCCTGACTGCACTCCTTTGCCAGAGGAAATACGCACCTCACGAGCGTTCCCCGCTCTGTTCCCGACCCTATATCGAGCCATCCCCCAATCATGCCCGCCCGGTAGCCCATGATATGGAGGCCTATGCCCGCGCCGCCGGCGGGCCGGCCCGCGATGCCCAAGCCATCGTCACAAATCGTCAATTCGCCGTCGCCATCCACGCTGGACAATGCAATCACGATCCGCCGGGCCTTCCCGTGCCGTATCGCGTTATTTAACGCCTCCTGAGCGATGTGGTAAAGATGGTTTGCAACATTGATATCGTCGATCAGCACTGGCGGCTCGCACTGGAGCTGACAGTCCACCCCAAAAATCTCGCGCGCCTCGGCAGCGCATTGCTGAAGCGCCGACATCAGGCCACTCGCGTCACACATGACGGGCAACAGTCCGCGGGCCAGTTCGCGCGTCTTATGGATGGCCTCGTTCACCAGGCGCACAATTTTCTCAGCGTCCGCAGCCTCAGGCAATGCCTTTTCCGCAAGTCTTTGCTGCTGCACTTTGCTCATGAACGCGATACCAGTCAGGTGCTGCCCAAGTCCGTCGTGCAGATCCTGACCAATCCGCCGCTGTTCCCGAGCGCTGACTTCGAGGATCGTCTTCTCCAGACGCTTACGCTCGGTGATATCTATCCCTGTAGCAATAATGAATGGGGGTCTCGCGTCCGCCCCTGGAAGCACGGTGCTTGACCATGCAATTAAACGCCGGCTTCCATCACGTGTTACCCACTGGTTTTCGTATTCCTGCGGCGGACGGCTTTGATGGATTGCCCCCAGCCGTAACCTGAAGTCCTCTACCTCATCTGGCTGCATGAAAAGTTCCCAGACGTATCGGCCCTCGACCTCAGCGAACACATAACCCGTCATCTGCTCACAAGCGCGGTTGAAGCGAATGATGCGCCCCGCAGGATCGAGAACTACGACCAATGCCCCGACTGTATCAAGAAAAGCGGAAAGCAGATTGCGTTCTTCCTGCAATGCCGCCTCCGTCTTCTTCAGGTCGGTGATGTCGAAGGCTACGCCATGAATAAACCAGGGCCGGCCGTCCTGGTGCCTCATCATTTTCGCTTCGCAATGAAACCAGATCACACGTCCATCGCGTGCGATCACACGATAGGCCGAGCGCAGCGGCTTGCCTGAGAGAAACATCTCTGCTGCTTCCACGCTCCAGCGCTGCTTGTCATCGGGATGAATCTGCTGATACCAGCGAACCGGATCCTGCAGCCATTCTTCCTGTTTGAAACCAAGGCTCGCTTCTATTTGCGGGCTGACGTACGCCTCACCGATGCCGCGGTCCAGGTAGGCCATGAATATGACCGCGGGAATCTGCTCCACCAATGCGCGATACTTGGCTTCCAGATTCGGCAGCTCGGTATCCGGTATTTCAGGAAATGCTGCGCCCTCCGTAGACGAGTTTTGAAAGAACACCCTGCCCAGCTCTTCCAGCACCTCAACCGCTTCGGCAGAACTCAATCCCTGGTCTTCAACGGTACTCAAGGGCGTTTGTGTGTCCACTCGTCGCTCCGGGGATAAAAGCCGCGGCCATCAATACTAGCGGCGCATTGCACAGTTCATTCCTGTTGTGATTGCGGCCGCTGCCGCCACGCGGGTTCTTTGTTGAGCGATGCCTGCGTAAACCTGCGCAGCGCGTGAATCGCCCGTCCATACGTCTGCACCGCGCTCGATGACAACAGCGAGCCCGGCGGTTGATTCATAAAGGGCATAAACTTATCGGGAAATCCCGGCATCGTGCAGCCAATACAGATGCCTCCAACATTAGGACAGCCGCCAATGCCATTTATCCACCCGCGCTTACCTACGTTGCACTGGACAACAGGACCCCAGCATCCCAGCTTCACGATGCAAAGCGGCGATCCATACTCCTGAGCGAACTGCGCTTGTTCGTAATATCCCCCCCGGTCGCATCCTTCATGTACCGTCTGTCCAAACAGCCATTGCGGGCGTAAAGAATCGTCCAGCGGAATCATCGGCGCGCGTCCCGAGGCCATGTATAAGAGATACAAGAGCGTTTCCGTAAAGTTGTCTGGCTGCACTGGACAGCCCGGAACGCAAACAATGGGAATCGCCGACTGCGCCTTCCAGTCCCAGCCAAGATAGTCCGGTAAGCCCATGCAGCCGGTCGGATTTCCCTCCATTGCGTGAATTCCGCCATAGGCCGCGCAGGTGCCTGCCGCAATTACCGCCCAGGCGTGAGGTACAAGACGATCAATCCACTCGCAGGTTGTGATCGGGTCGCCAGTCGCGGGGTCTGTTCCCATAGAGGCCCAGTAGCCTTCGCTCTTATTTTTCTCATCCGGAATTGACCCTTCAACCACGAGAATAAAAGGCTGCAAGTCCCCAGAGGCCGCCTTGTGAAAGCGCCGCAGAAAGTCGTCTCCCACCTCTCGAGCGAGAAAAGGATTCAGAAAATTGACTTTGGGAGTCCATGGCAATGCACCCAATACGATGTCCTCAATGCTGGGCTGCGTTGCAGCAGTCATGGCAATGGTGTCACCATCACATCCAAGCCCGGCAGTAATCCAGAGCACATCGATCTCTGTTATCCGCCCGTTCCCATCCGAATTGGCGAGAGCTGCGCTTTCCATGATCCCATTGATCCGTCGATGTCACCCGAAAGAACGTATCTGACAGAGACGCACTCGGCAATGCGAGACGTATTTTAGTCCTTTGGATGCCGTGCAGGCACTCGTATCCTTATCCAAGCCCAACAGTGCTACAACCTGCGAGCTTTGTGCTACGCTTTCCGCCGTCGATATTACGAATCCTGTCGGCCCCGCTTCATAGCAGGCACGCAACTGCTCGGATGGACATCTAAACCCAAGAATCGTAACTTCTCTCTCATGACCGGCTCCTCCGCTTGTGGCTCTGAACTGCGTTCTCGAAACAAACTCAGCCTAACCCACGATTAGCGCAGCGGGCCGGTCACTACATAATGACTACGAATCCAGGGCCTCTGCCTCCGAAGAGACTGCTGCCCATAATTGCGAGCAGGAAGACGGGGCATTTAGTTTCAATGCGGGCCAGAAAGCGATGAAGCAAGCCCCTACCCCTCTAATGCGTGGGCTTGAACTGTGGAGAGTCTTTGCATTGTTTGGAGATCTCCCGGTGCACTCTATATATGGGAAGCGCCAGATGAACGAGGCACTCAATTTTGGCGTCGCGCTCTTCAGAGTGTGTCAGCAAGATACCAAGAATTTCGCAGCAGTGGCGCGGCTCTTCTTCTCGTTATATCGTAGGCCGCCGAGATGCTCAATTGATCTTGAGCCGGTACGTGAAGAATAGGAAGGCAATCGTTTGGGGGCTCGCAAAGATCCGGGTGCTATTGAACCGGGAGGGCTGGAACGGAGGCAAGAAGCTGGGTACCGTCTGTACCGGGAAGAAGGCTTGACGTTGCGGCAGAATCCGCGACGAAAGGGTCGGGCTTCGATGCATCGGCGCGAACGTTTCCGGCAACTGTGTCAATTCGAATCCTCTTAAAACAGAGCGGGCCACACAAATGGCGTGAGGCCCACCTCAAAGCTAAGACTAATTGCTAGATCACTTCGAGCTTTTCCGCAGGAATCTTACTGATGCTCTCATTATCCAGGCCAAGGTGATCAGTCACCATCTTTGATGGGAGGCGTCTGAGCCAGTTGTTCAGCGAAACATCTGAAAACAGGTCTGACGCGAAAGTCTCCAGGAAGACGAGGTCCGTATCCCCCGTATTTTCGATGTAGTGGCCCGCGACCGCTGGAACATAGCCAACGTCGTTGGCATTGAAGTCCATGGTGCGCGCATTGTCGACAGGGAAGAATACCGTCATGCGCCCTTTGCCAGATATGTAGAACTGCCACTCCGAATTGTTCGGATGCCAGTGCAATTCGCGCATGGCGCCCGGCTTCACGATGACCAGAGCCGCGGCGATATGCTTGGAGGTCGGGAAATTCCGCGAGTCGACGACGCGGACCTCGCCTCCCGCGGTCCTCTTTGTAGGTGGCATCGATCTCATTTTGAAGGTGTATTGATAGGGAGACGCGACTTTCTCTCCTCCGATCTCCGCCTTGTCCTGCTCCACGGTGTTCGTGGGAACATCTGCCGGAAAGATATACAGCGCGTCGGTAGGGAGCTTGGCAAGAGCGGCCTTGTCGAGACCAAAGTTCTTGGTGAGCACCTCAGTAGGCGTGTGGGCGATCCATTCTGAAAGAAGGAAGGTGCCATCCTCAGAAAACGAACCCTGCGGAAAGACAAGAAGAAATTCCGTCCCGTCCGGACCAAGTCCTTCGATAGAGTGGGGGTATCCAGCCGGGAAAATCCAAAGGTCGCCCTCGCTGACGTCGCCGATAAACATCGTTCCGTCCGGATTCATGACAGTCACGCGGGCATTGCCATATAGAACATAGGCCCACTCATCGGCAGTATGCCAGTGCAGTTCGCGGTAACTGCCTGCAGTCAACCGCATGTTGACACCAGCAATGTCCTTCGATGACGGAAGCACACGCTCGGTAACTTCGTGTGTCCAACCACCCTCCTCGACGCGTTTCTTGACGAGGTCAAATGAGTACCAGATCGGGACCACGTCGCCATGATCGGTCGGAGGTGGCATATTTGAGTTCGGGTTCTCGGCGAGTAACGTTTTATTCTCCTGCCCAGGATCGCTCGATGAGTGATCGTGCTCTGCTTTCTGTGTACTCGCTCTCTGTTGTGCATTCGCAGCCATAGTGCCTAGCGCATTTGCGGCCAAGGCAGCCGTTCCGACTCCGAGAAACTTGCGCCGTGACGGACTCTCCATCCCAGCTTTCTCCTCTATTTGATCACTCATCTTCTCTCCTCACTCCCAGTTAGTAATGCCACCGCCTTGGAGGACGGTCGCTGTTGACTAGCTAAGAAGGCAATCGGCACTCCACTCTTAAGCCAAACTTAAGAATGCTTGTCTGCTGATCCGAAATCTCATGTTTTCAAAGGACTGCAATGAGGCACTGCGGCGAACCTGGACGGCGGGTCAACCTTAGACACGGCTTGATGTGTCGACATTTCGTCAGCCACGACCTCCCCTAGACGCAGTGTTGAAGATGAAAGGGCGGAATTCTGTATCTGGCAGGAGTCCAGGCTTTGGGAGTAGCGCTTTCGGAATTCATCGTCGCTCACGATAGATGGGCTTACCAAGAATCGAACTGGTGCTATGCCTCCGGTTGCATCGCTGCGCTATCGTCAGTGGTCCTCTTCGTTGGCCACAGTGCGACCGGGAGGAGGTTAGAACTTCTCATTTACGGGCATTTAAATAGAATGATCCCGCCTACCCACTTCCGAACAACATTTCGACAGCATGTTGTCGAAATGTCGACAGGCACAAGAGGCCACCCCAATCATTTCAAGTATTTACCTTGGCGTCTCGTTTGCGTTGATCTGACGCAGAGGTGTTCGGGAGCGGCCTCGTGACTACTCGAAGACACCCAATGCTTTTATGCCAACTCAAATACGGCCGGCCAGGGAAATCTCGATGATGCTAGACGCAAATAAGCAAAGCACATTCGCGGCCGAAGGTCACGCAATGTCTCCCGGCACTCCCGTAGGGTCACACTCCTCATCAGCGCAGGAATCGCCGTCGTGGTGCTGATAGCGACCGCATACGAGTTCATTCAATACGAAAGCAGTCTGGCAGGCAAAATCCGCGCAAGTGACAGGGCTAGGGGTCTATGCGAAGGCTAAGTCTGCCCTTCAACGGGCGTTGGCTCGATACTTACCGACAATAACGTAATCGTGGACGATGCCTGTTCCAACCGCGCCGCTCATGCGGGAGCACCAAGCTGGCGACAGTAGGCGTTCTCGACAACGCCTAAGCGATTGCTTCAACTACAGAACTCCCATGGCGAGTCGACTTTGTCACATATCGCATTTCTTTGCTGTGGAGGTCGAGAACGATCTGGAGCCGGAGTCGAAATGAAGGGCATCCCGTCTTGGCCTGCCCGATGTTTCGTGCCGGCGAGATAGTTAGTGAAACGCAGCGGTGAAAGGCCACCAAGTTCGGCTCCGTTGCAAATCAAATTCGCCGGACAAGCCCTTGCTCTGTCGCATCAGTATTGCGTACCAGGAGCAAAACCAGGATCATGCCAACAAATGGCACTAGCGCGGCGACAAGGATGATCGGATCAAAAGAGTGAGTTGCATCGGCGTGGCGGGCGTCCGAGAAATGACCGATGAGCTTAAACGCGACAATTGTTCCCAGGCCTGCACCGGACCCGCCGAGGCCGCTCACGGATGCTACCGATTCGCTTGCAAAAAGATCGGATGGCAACACGTTTGCCATCGTCGAGAAAGCCGAGTATGAGAATGTCGCAAACCCAAAGAGAAGCGCAATCAGAGAGAGCCTGTTCGTGAAGATGGTGGGAATAAGAGCCATCACTCCGATCCCGCCAAAGATAACGATTGCTTTACGCGCAGCGCCAACCGACCATCCCCGCTTGATCAGGTAACCCGATACGCCTCCGCCAAAAAAATTCCCGAGATCGGCCGCGATGAACGGCACCCAGACCGCAATAAGTCCGCTCTTGAGCTCAATGCCTTTCGCAACCAGATAAATTGGAAACCAGTCAGCGATAAAGAAAAACACTGGATCGGTGAAGAGCCGGGCAACGATCGTTCCCCATGTCTGGGGAAATTTCAGAAGATCACGCCATGCTAGAGAGATGCTTTGGTGTGACTGAGCAGACTCTTCTTTATCTGCTCCGATGAGCTGAAGCTCGTGAGCACTGATGCGCGGATGCGCTTCAGGCAGATGGTAAAACCGCTGCCATACAATCAGCCACAGCAATCCCAATACGCCAGGCACGACGAATGCGGGGCGCCATCCCCATCGGAGGTAGATGCCAAGCACGATGAACGGGGCGACTGCACCGCCGATCGAAGAACCGCTGTCAAAGAAGGCAGTCGCGAGTCCGCGTTCATGTTTCGGGAACCATTCCGAAACCACTCTCGTTGCCGCGGGCCAGTTTGGGGACTCGGCGGCTCCGAGTAAAAAGCGGAACACGGCAAAGGAGCGTAACCCATTCGCCAAAGGCGTCAGCATAGAGATGACGGAATAACAGGCGACCGTAATACTCAGGCCGCGCCTCGTGCCTATGCGGTCTATCAGCCGACCGAACGCGGCCTGTCCTATGGAATAGGCGATGCGGAATGCGATGACGATGTTGGCGTAGTCGCTGTTGCTCCAGTGATAGTCCTGCTTGAGATACGGGGCAAGCAGCGATAGAGTCTGGCGGTCGATGTAGTTAATTACCGTTGATGCAAAGAGGATCCCGCCAATCCACCAGCGCAAATGGGAAATATGACGGGGCATTAATTCTGCGGGGCTGGACTCAGCAGCGAGGCAGAATTCTTATCGAGATAGATGGTGGCATCGGGATGTGTGCGCAGAATCGAAGCTGGGGCCATCGCACTCATCTCACCTTCAAAGCATGCTTTTACTGCCTGAGCCTTGCGCGTGTCCGGCACAACAGCGAGAAGTTCTTTCGCCTTCAGAATCTGCCGCACCGACATGGAGATCGCCTGTTTCGGCACCTGCGAAATATCTGAGAACCAGGCTTCTCCCACCTGCTGCTGTCGGCAAGCCTCATCCAGATTCACGATCAGGTAAGGATCCTCAATATCAAAGTCAGCGGGTGGGTCATTAAAGGCAAGATGACCATTCTCGCCAACGCCAAGAAACGCAATATCGACGGGCGCCGATGCGATGGCGTGGCCAACCCGCTGCAAGACCTCGGCAAGCTTTCCATCGCCATCGAGCAAATGGTATTTCTTGATCCCTGTTTTCTCGATCAGGTTTTCCAGCAACATCTTGCGAAAGCTGCCCGGATGCGTCATCGGCAGCCCGACATACTCATCCAGATGAAATAGCTCCACGTGGGCCCAGTCGATGCTGGGCTCTTGTGTCAGTGCGTCCAGAAAAGCAAATTGTGAGGCAGCGGTAGCGGCAACGATTCGAGCGTGGCCATGATCAAGAATCGCTTTGCGAATCGCGGTAGCCGCCTGTTTGGCAGCCGCCTGGCTGAGCAATTGTTTATCGTCGTATATCTCTAGCTGCATCTGGGTATTGGCTCCATGGTCTAAAACGAATTTCTTACCGTCCGCCAGCGACGATATTTGCGCTGAGCACTGTGACCGATGCCTTGGGTAGTTCGTACAGCATATCTGCACCGCCGTTTACAGTTGATCTCAGTGGCGGGCCATCGGAGTCTGCGTGTCCCCATATTACTGCCCGGATGCCACTGAAACTGGGCTTGCCCAAAAGTAATCTGGGCGCCCGAGCCAGTAAAGAAACTGTGTTGCGTGGTTTCCGCATTCGCGAAATCCACCTTCACAGGGTGGTCGTGATCTTGATCCCTGTTCACCAGCATGACAGACCAGCTCCCAAACGGTCGTTGAATCGGGTAAGCAGTCACCAGCAGGTTTCCAGATGCGTCCGTGATGTCACTTGAAGCCTTGAACAGTTGATGTGTTGCATCGACCGGCTGGACCCACTCTTTGGCAATCATCTGCGCGACGAAATATTGCGATGGGTATCCTACTACTGATAGTCCCTGTTAACCATGAGTAAGGGGGCCGGGCGGCCCGGCGTGGGTATGTAGTGGAAATAGAAAGTACCGCTGGCGCCTGCCGTCATCATCGAGCCAACATAGTCGGCAAGCCACAGTCCCTTTTTGATATCCGGGCTTCCGCCGTAACCCTCCATGTTGCCCTCTGTCATGAAAAACGGAACATTGGACGGCAGACCATCATCTTTCCAGACTGGAACGATGTGGCTCACGAATCCCGGCTCGTGATACAAATCGTTCCAGGAAGCGATGCGAGGATAGTGTTCGAAAGAAAAGAAGGTGAAGTCAGTCAATCGCCCGTGCGCTTTCAAGTAGTCCAGAAAACGGCCGAGGAAAGAGACGCGCCCGTTTGCATCTGGCCAGACTTCCACATCGCCCAGCGTTCCCTCGAAGGATGGTCCGCCCAGCTTTGCGTCCGGGACGAGCCGATGAATCGCAGTGGCGAATTGTATGTATAAGGCGCCGTAATCCTCGGGGAGCATGCGCTGTCCATCCGGCTCTTCTCCCATCTCAATCCGGGAGACCGGATAGTGTCGCTTATCAAGATAAGCAATCTCATTTGCGGCGTCCTCAGGCGTACCATACAGCATCGCGATCGGCATGATGACAGGAAGCCCACGGGTAATCCCGCTGTTGAAGAAGAAATCGAATCCGATCTGGTCTCCCTTGGTCACGTCAAGATCGGAAGCAGCGTGCCAGGGATCGAACGAGGACGCCCAGGTGACGGTTTGTGTGCGGCCTGGCACATGTTGGATAAAATCGGTGAACTAGCCGTCGGAGGAAAGAGTTCCGGCATAAAGTTCATCGATGGCGTACCCGACGCAATTCCGTTTGTCGGTTGCGTCGTGTGGGTCGCAGGTGTTGGAAGATTTCGTCATCCAGATGCGGATGTACCGGACTGAGATCTTCCAATCGTCCCACCCTTACCTCCTACAACAGAACCTTTGGGAAAGATTTGCCACGTACCCTTGGTCGTCCCGTCGTAGAATGGCTCCAATTCACCTGTCCAGAACTGCACCACATAATCTTGCGCGTATGGGCTGGCCCACCCAATCCGGATCGTGTCGATGTCCACTTTCTTGCCCAGATCGATCAGTACCCATTGCGGATGTAATGCATCGTCCTGGCCGGTAAAAGATCTGTCAGGTTTGGATTACTCTTCCAGTAGCTCTTCAGATCTCCATCCGTCAGGCGAGACCACCCATCCCCATCGCCTTGTGTGTCGCCTCGATGCGGGAGCGGGTACGCCCATGAGTGATGGATCGTCTCTGTAGGTTCCGCACTGCCGGTGAAGTAGCCTTCCTTTTTTTGCGGATTGCTCCATGCGCCCTGCGGGTTCCAGTGCCATGCCTCGATTTGTAGCTCTGTGTTCTGCCGGTACGTTACCGGCTGCCATCCCGCGGAAAGAATTGCCTTGAGAACTGGACCGGCTAACAACTTATCCGCGTTTCTTTCGACTTCTTCTTTGGTGATACTGCTGCGATCCATTTCTGGAGCGCCCTCACCCGCCCGCGCCCGCACCCAATGCGCGGATAGGGCTGAACGAGTTGACTGCATGCGATGGCGTAGCATCCACTACAATCGTCTGCGCCAGGACCCTGGAGGGAAATAGCGTGCCGATCGCAATACAGATTCCAGCGAGTTCAAAGCTCGTTCGCCACGCCATGCCGTCCCCTTATGATTCAATGCCGCCAGCTAGAACGATATTCCCCCATAAGCTGCATCGTTCGACCGTGCACGGTAAGCGTGGTGATATTCGTGGGGGAGCCAAAGAACGGGTTCGCATCAGTAGAACCGTCCCCGCCTGAAACCAGGCCCAAACTCGGCAGGCCAAAGCTCGGCTGCTTCGCCATTCGCCTGATCAGAAACAATCGCTCACCTTATGCTCCTCCGTTGATCCGTGGCATGAGCCTTCTGACCTCTTCGTCGCGCCGGATCGTATGGAGTCGGGGGACCAGCCTGGATTCGATCTCTTCTTTACCAGCGGCATCACGCGCGGGCTGCCTGCTATTGTCCCCGTGGCGATGCTTTATGGAACGCCGGAGGATTCAGCCGCGCAGCTCAGCTACTTGAAGAAGCGAGGCTACGCTATCTCGTACATTGAGATGGGAGAAGAACCCGACGGACAGTACATGCTGCCCGAGGATTACGGCGCGTTGTACCTGCAATGGGCTACAGCCCTTCATCGCGTGGACCCCGCGTTCAAGTTAGGCGGTCCGGTTTTTGAGGGGGTGACGGAAGACATCAAAGTGTGGGTCGATGCCCAGGGCCGCACTTCATGGTTTGGCCGTTTTCTTGACTATCTGAAGGCGCATGGCCGCCTCACCGATCTGGCGTTTATGTCCTTCGAACACTATCCCTATGACGGTTGCGAAACCCCATGGAAGAACCTTTACCAGAACCGCAGTTGATCAGCCACATCATGCAGGTATGGCGAGACGATGGATTGCCGCCAGGCGTTCCCATGTTCGATACGGAAACGAATGATCACGGCGGTGATGCGGCTGCGGATATCTTCGGGGCGCTATGGCTGGGTGATTCCTTCGCAGGCTTTCTCACCGCCGGCGGCAAAGCTACGTACTACTACCACGCCTTGCCATACTCGCCGCCTCACCCCGCGTGCAAAAACAGCTGGGGAACCTACCGCATGTTCATGACCGACCGGAACTACCAGATCAAGCAGCGAACATGGCAGTTCTACGCCGCGCAGATGCTTACGCAAGAGTGGGCGCAACCGAAAGACGCGGAACACAAGGTCTTTACCGCTGCGAGCGATATTAATGATGCTTAGGGCCACGTACTGGTAACCGCCTACGCCCTGCTCCGGCCAGATGGCCAGTGGTCCCTCATGTTGATCAACAAAGACCGTGAGAATCCTCATCCAGTCCGCATTGTCTTCCATGGTGCCGAAGCAGCGACCAACCGATACTTTGAAGGCCCAATCAGCATGGTCACATTCGGGAGCGCCCAATACCAGTGGCATTCCGCCGGCAGGGATGGTTACGCCGATCCCGACAACCCTCCAGTGAAATCGACAATGAATGGAACTGAAGGGTCAAGTTATACGTTGCCCGCGGCGTCGCAGACCGTCTTACGTGGCATCGTCACGCAAAGATAGTCGCAGAGTGGGGAGCACGTTCCCGCGGGGTTGACGCAGCAAAGAGAGCTTGCGCTCTGACTCGCAGGGATTTCAGCAGGTCGTAAGTCCGGAGATGGTTGCGCGTGATAAGAGTGCGTGCGTCAGAAGAACCGCCCAGGAGATACTCTCTTACCTTTCAAGGCTGGGCGCGCTCTGCGCGAATGGGATATGTCACCGCGAAGAAAAACGCCGATGATGGCGCACACGTTCGTCGACTTGCTGCATGTTCCTGTAGATACCTGATGATCAACATGACGGACCAGCTAGAAAAAGCAATTCGCGCCCTGTCATGCTGGTGACCGGCTACGAGGCGCCTGTGTCGAGATGAAAGGACTCTTTATACAGTTCGACGGGATAGCCTTTAGCCTTCCATGCAGCCAATCCGCCTCTAAGAAACCTAACCCGAATATAGCCCTTTGCAAGTGCTCGATGCAGGATCGACAAACTACTTTCATCGCCTGGACAAGTACAGTAGACCACGGAGTCTTGATCTTTCGGGATCAGAGACGGGTTCTTGATGATCTCGCATGGAGAAACTCGTCGCGCGCCGGGGATAATCTCGGAGTTGGTCAATACATCGAGCGGCAGGCGAGCATCATAGACAAGAACTTCTTGTCCCGAGGCCAGCTCCTCGTGAAGCCTTTCCGGCTCGATGCTGTGTATTTCCATCTCATGTCGCTCGCGAGCTACGCGCGCTCTTCGTATCGCGATCCACGAGCACAGAATGGAAAGTGCAACGGCAGTCAGAGTTAAAGACATGTCAGATCACTCCAGCAGTCCCTACCAATATCAGATTCTCAGCGGCGTCGGGGGATTCGCCGAAAGTGTGTTTACGGGCGGATGGTGAGACTTTCTCGCGGGAAGCGGTTCCTCACGTATCGCGCATGACGGGCCAGTCGGTTGGACTCGCACTCGGAGTTGGCGCCCGGATGAGCCCTGCGGTTATGGGCTGGTCAAGCTGCTTGCTGTTCTGCCGGGAATGCTTGCCCGCAGATTGCGGGACTTATTTCTTCAAGGTCGTCTGCCAATTCAGCACCACCGTAAAGGGTACGGCAGCGCTTTGCGCCACAGGCACACCGATGAGAAAACGTCTGCCGTCTGCTGTGACATCGCCGCCAATAAAACCAGGCGGTAATTGGAAAAGAGGCTTAGGCGTTCCCGCCTCAAGTACTGGTTTGGCGCTGATGTCGACTGACATAAGCCTCCCGTCGGAAGCCACATAGAACAACTCTTTGCTGTCCCCACTCCATCTGGGGTCGGTTCCGCCCCCCTTGGAAATCAGCCACTTGCTCGCTGCATCCCAAGATCCTTTAGCAGAGCCGAAGGAGAACTCCCGGACGTAAATTTCGTCGCCGCCGGACTCGTCCGATGCATACGCGATCCAATGTCCATCGGGAGAAAACTGACCTGAGCTTTCGTTGAACTCCGTGCGCAGGAATGGGATCGGCTTATGATCGCCATTCAATGGGAGCACCCATAGGTCATTTTTTGTCTTTGGATTTTCCGCCGTATATAACAAGAAACGTCCGTCTCGCGACGAGCTGGTGGCGTATTTGTAACCACCGCTTGACTTCAGCAAGAGCCGCTCGTCGCCTGCACCGCTCGCCTGCTTGAGATAAAAGTTAACCTCACCCGCACGGACTGAGGAAAAAATGACACTGCTCCCGTCAGCAGACCAGACCGGGAATGAAGCTCGGACTTGTTCGTAGGTTAACCGTGTGCTCGTGTTCCGCCCTACGTCGAGCGGCCACACGTCCCAGTTCGGCGTATTTTCGGGATTGGTGCGGGAAACTGCGACCCGTCTGCCGTCCGGTGATAGGGCCATGCTGTTGTAACGGCCGGGTTCCGCCACTGTAGCGAGAACTTTTCCTTGCTGGTCAAGCCAAGTGAGTTGGTAAATTTGCCCGGCATCGCTCCTGTAGACCAGGACACCGTTGTTCGAAGCCGAGAAGAAGCCGTAATCGAGGTAGGAGCCCACCTGCTCGGCGATCGGAACGGCTGCGCCAAAAGGTTCCAGCCGATGGGCATCAAACGGCTGCGCCATCAGTGTCGCCTGGCGCATGAACAGTACTTGCCCAGAATCCGAATCTGACGAAGCCACATACACTGGCGCGGACGTGGTTACCAGCAGGCGTTTGGAGTCCTGTTCTTCCGGTTTGGTATTGACGGAGCCGACATAGGCGCCACTGTACTCAGGTGAGCTCGATGCGCGCAGGTACAGAAAATGTCGTCCATCCGGAAGGAAGAATGGGAGGACGTGGACAACTTCCTCGCGTGATGGATCAAAAGTGGTCAGCGGAGATGCGACTCCACCAGCCGCAGAAACCTGCATTAAGCCTCTGGCGCTATCCGCAAAAACGATTACATCTTCACGGTTCCACGAACCACCCACTACAAACCCCTGCACATCACACAGTGGTTGTGCGGGGCCGCCAGAGATCTCGATTTTTGCGAGTTTGCCCCCAACTTGAAATCCAATGAAGCGACTGTCGGGAGACCAGAAGAACGGCGGCACTATTCCGCTGTACTTTACAGTTGCAGGGTGGCTATCCGAAAGGACCCGAACCTCTAGCGAGTCCAGGTCGCGGATCCACAAGCGGGCTATGCTGTCAAAACCGGTCGCGGCGAACGCAAGATGGCGGCCGTCAGGCGATACCGCGAACGGGTCGCCTCGGAGCAGTTTTCCGGATGGAGAGATCTGGAATCGAACCGGCGCGGGCACCAACGGCCTTTCACGGAAATGAACGAGGGATAGCGCTGCTAGAACCACGAGAAACACCGCCGCGGCAGCCCACGCAAGCCAATGTTTGCGTGTCGAGATAGGAACCGAAGCGGTTTCAAGTAAGAGGTCCATGTCTCGGATGTGCGGGAGTGGCAGCGCGGCCGAACCCGAGCGCTGAGCTCGCTTTAGATCGACAACCATCTCGCGCATGGACTGGTATCGATCGACCGGATTCTTCTCCAACGCTTTCTCGACCATGGTCCGGTACATAGCAGGAGTGTCCTCGTTCAATGGCGGCAGGTCGCCGTGGATGATCGTCTGGAGGACTTCGAGATCTGTCCTTCCGCCAAATGGTCGCTTGCCTGACAGGAGCTCGTACAGCACGACAGCGAAAGAGAAGATATCACTGCGCGAGTCCAGCGCTTCCCCTGAGGCTTGTTCTGGAGACATGTACGCAATCGTGCCGAGGATTGCACCTTTCTGAGACCGTAATACCGACCAACTGGGATCAACATCGATCCTGTCACTCGGTGCCAGCTTCGCCAGGCCGAAATCTGCCAGCTTCGCGTAACCGTTCCTCGCAATCAGAATATTTGTGGGCTTGACGTCCCGATGCAGTATGCCTGCCTCATGCGCGGCAGCCAGGCCATCCGCAATGCCGGTCAACAATTCGGCGATCTCTTTCGGTGTCCGCTTCTTTTCTTTCGCCCAGTCTTTCAACGTCCCGCCGTCGACGCATTCCATAACAAGATACTGTCGTCCCTCGAATTCTCCGACGTCATGCACGGTGACAATGTGGGGATGATTCAGCGAGGAGGCCATCTGCGCTTCCCGCTGAAAACGGCGCCGGGCCTCCGCATCAGCAAGATGATCAGACAGAAACTTGATAGCGACATGACGTTGCAACTTTGTATCGAGCGCGAGATACACTGTACTCATGCCTCCCTCGCCGAGCTTCGACTCGATGCGATATTGGCCAACCTGGAGCCCCGCGGTGAAGAGCACATGCCTCGTAACGGTGTGGCGTGGCTGAGCACTCTCGTCGGGAATCAATCCAACTGGGTGTTGCATGAAACTTCCCATGCGCTCTTCCCATGAGAGCTCATCCGTAATCGCACTATGAAGGCTTTCATCGCCTTCACAGGCAATCCGCAAGTAAGTCTCCCGCTCGGACGGTGGCTTCTGGCGTGCAACCGCCAGCAACTGCATAAACCGATCGTCTTGTCCGGGGTTGTTTGTCATGGTTTCCTTGTGAGTCTGTCGAATAGCCAGCGGCGAGCCCGGGACCACTCACGCTGAAAAGTATGCAGGGTGAGATCGAGAGCAACAGCCCCTTCCTGATCCGTTAGCCCAAGAAAGAATTTGACTTCCACTACCGACCGTTGAATTGGCGAGACCTTTTCCAACTCATTCAATAGTTCATCAACCGCAATCACCAGCTCAGCGGGTGTGCGCGTACCCAGAACTCCTTCCGGAACTCCATCCATCGGAAGAAAGATGATGTCAGGGCGGACTCGGGCGCGTTCGATCAGAAAGCGACGCATGACCCTTGCCGATATTGCTAGGAAATGACCCCTGTCCTGCCAATCGATGGCCTTGGATTTTGCCAGGCGAATGAAAGCTTCATTGACCAGTGCAGTTGGCTGCAGGGTGTTTCCGGCGGGCTCCCTTCGAAAACAGCGTTCGGCAATCTTATGGAGATCCGGCAGCAGAAGCTCGAAGAGTCTGGTTTCGACTTCGGCGTCACCAGCCCGCCATCGCCGTAGCAGCTGCGTGACTTCACCGCCGTCCGGTTCCATATCAGCCCAGCCTCTCAGCTTCGCGATTATAGACGCTAAATTGACGAGGTTGGGCGACCAAATGACTGCTTACCCATCTGCATCTGGAAATAATTCTTCCGAGAAGTGGCGGGGAATTCTACTAAACCTCACTTAACAGTGTGAGACCAAATTCGTCAGCGCGACCAGCCAGATAAAAAGGAGGATTACGGTGAAAAGGAATCTATTAGCAATTGCTCTGTCCTTGCCGTTGCTGTTGAGCGCAGCCGCCCATGCCCAAACCACTCAACTGAAGGTAACGGTACCCTTCGACTTCAACGCCGGCGACACCCTTCCAGCAGGCAATTACGATGTTCAATCCATCGGCACTTGGGGAGGAAAAGCGCTTTCGATTCACAATGTGACTTTGAAGGCGGGGACTCTCGTTCTGTCGAACTCGACCCAGTCAGGGAAGACATCCGGTCGTAACGCTCTGGTTTTCTATCGTTACGACCAGAAATATTTTCTCGCCGAAGTGTGGACCGTGAATACCGGTCGACAGATGCTGCTCAACCAGCGCCAAACGGAGTTGGCTAGAAACCAACAGAAGAGCGAAGTTGTGTTGACGGCGTCTGGAAAATAGTGCTGACCTCCACTCCAGAATCAAGCGCGAAGCGGCCTGGATTTCAAACTCACAGGAGAGACTCATGACCACCGAGGGAACCATAACAGCTATTAAACGCAGGGCAGTCAGCCTGTTGAGAACCTTAACCATCCTTGCTCTTGCAGTTCCAACCCTGAACTCAATTGCCATGGCACAAGCCGATATACAGGAAAATGCGGGGGGCCTAGCATCGCTGCTCGAGGGATCATGGATCTTCTCTATTGACGAAGGCGCGGTCTCCTTCACCGCCCTGGCCTCGTTCTCTGCCGGAGGTGTCTTCTTCGGCACCGGCTCGCTCGACCGGGTTAACCCGGTTTCGACGTTGACGGGAAACTGGAAGCGCACCGGCCCAAACCGCTTCGATTCAACCGCCTATTTCCTTGCTTTTGATCCCGCGGGCAATGCTGTGGCAATGCTTAAATCAATCAGGTCTTCCATCTCAAAGGTCGCAATGAACTGGTAGGAGCAGTCCTTGTTTATAGCTGCAACCTGCAAGGAGAAAATTGCGTAAGCGTCTCACCCGCGCCCGGTAAGGTGACAGGGAGGCGAATGGAGTAAATGCTTGGAAGAGACTCGTTGGTCTTCCGCAATGCCCGCCTGCAAGGCATTGCCTTATCCGCACTAACGTGTTCGAAGGCTGGGACGCTGGCGAGATCTGTAACCCAAAATAAAGGGGTTTGGCAAAGCAAACGAGCACTGGACCAGCCAGGTCTAGTGCTCGCTGTTTGTCTGAAGAGCAATCTGCGACCACACTTCGAGCACGCTTCCTTGTTGGCAATACTCGTTAATAGGAGTTTGTTTCGAGGTTCAACAAAGAGTAGTAACCTGCAGATGGCGCCAGGCTATTTAATGCACCACCTCCAGCAGCCAGGCGCTCCCGTTTTCAATCTGCCAGTTGGGGTTGCTCGCGGCCAATGTAATCGGCGTGCTTGCTCCTCCGGACGATACGATGGAAAGCCCGCGAAAGCCGTGCAGCCCGGTCGCAGTCGTCGAAAATGGTCCCATCGCCCGCGGCAACTCGCCTGGAGCGGACGGGCTGGCATACACCCCGGAAAAATCCGCATAGCCTACCGGCTGACTGTATTGGTCATAGACCTTCCCCGAACCAGCTGAAAGATAGACTTCGTCACCACCAACCTGCCGGGTCGTCCAGTCTCCCGCATCGCTGGTGCCACGATCTGTTCCGCCCAGAGGCAGTCTGGTAGCGAACACGTCGTTGGATGCAGCCGCCGCGATCAGCCGGACATGAACGGGAAGAGTTCGTCCGTTCCAGCGCAGTTGATCAAAGAGAATGCTGATCGACGAATCGCTGATATTGACTACGTGGCCATCCAGTTTTACCCCCTTTGGCAGGCTGACATTCGCGCTGACCGGTACGGCCTGCACCAGTTCAGCGGTCACCAGCTGACCCTGTTGCAAGTTACGAGCCTTCAAAGTGTGATTGATGACAACGGGCAGAGTTGCGCCCGGAGGTGGAGGCGCCAGATCCTTGGTGGCGCTGGTATAGACGGGCACGGCAACGCTGAGGACGAGAAACGCAATCAGATACCGCATCATTTTTCTCCCTTACACTGCCTTAGACGCCCGGACGCAAATCGTGAACACCTTTCTAACAACCTGCTGTTGCCAGGCCGCAAAACGCAGGATTCACCTCTTGAACTCGTGGATCGGACCCGCTCGCATTCCCTTCAAAGGGGCGTCTCAAATCCGGCGTCGTTCCCCAAATGCAAAACGCCAGTGAACAATTTGTCCACTGGCGTCACAATTCAGTAGCCCTCCCCCAAGTGCTACTCAATAGTTGAACTTTAACCTGATATCCCCCACCTGCCTAGATCCTCTTTAGTTTCCGGCCGCCCACAATATTGTAATCATAGAGTTGGTTACTTGAGTACATTGGGCGATATAACATGCCGGCGAGGACTAATCGAATCCAGTAGCTTAACTTTATTACCTCGAGATATCTGGTGCGAAGACGAGGCAAGTTCTCTTAGTGGATCCGGACTTGTAAGTGTCGACTGGCGAAGGAGCGTGGTGCGGTTCTGAAGCCTCAGGCAACGTTTGGGAAATGAGATGCCGCGAACATCTGGCGCATTCGCGACGATGGTGCAGTAATTCTTCCGTTACGGCTTGCAGCGCGCCTCTGAAGTAATCATCCATGTCGGGTTCGCCTGCATGCTCAACGACCACAGAGGACATACGTTGAAAGCTCAGGTCTATCAGATGGCCAGTTTTGCAGAAGAGCGCTTCTTGCGACGCGGGTGCTTCTTTTTGAGCAGCGGCTGGATTCAGGGAGGAACTGATCGCCCCATCTGCGACTGCTTTGTGAGATTTCTGAGAGAAGAACATTAGCTCACATGGTGGGGGTAAATAGATTCTATTCCTTCGCCAAATACCAGCAAAATTACGAAGGTAACGGAGCGTCCTATCGGAAGTGCATAGTACCCAGTTTCGCAAGCCCGTGCGTTCCGTCATTTCCGGGTGAAATGGATTTCTGCAACAGCTCTCAGCCTCTCGGCCGCACTCTCCGGGGTGATATCACGCTGCGGCATCCCGAGCATTTCAAAGCCCACCATGAATTTCCGTACCGTCGCCGAACGCAGGAGCGGCGGATAGTAGTGAGCGTGGAAATGCCACTCCGCGTGCTTGTTGCCATCGGATGGGGTCTGATGGAACCCCATCGTATAGGGAAAGCTTGTCTCGAAGAGATTGTCATAGCGCGTAGTCGTCTGTTTCAGGATGTTCGCCAGCGCCCTGCGTTGTACGCCAGAAAACTCCGCCATCGATCCGATGTGTTTCTTCGCCAGCACCAGAGTCTCAAAGGGCCACACTGCCCACCACGGCACCAGAACCACAAACTCATCGTTCTCACAGACGATGCGCGTCCGCTCATTGGTCTCCGTCTTCAGGTAATCGCACAATAGGCAGGAGCCGTGTTTGGCCTGATACGCCTTCAGCGATTCAGTTTCGAGCGCGGGCTCGTCAGGCACATGCTCGGTCGCCCATATCTGGCAGTGTGGATGCGGATTGCTCGCACCCATCATAGCGCCACGGTTTTCAAAAATCTGCACGTGGTTGATCGCGGGGTTGGCGGCCAGTTCGTTGTATTGCTCCACCCACGCATCCACAACACGGAGAATGTCCGGCTCATCCATCAGCGCAACCGTAAGGCTGTGATCGGGATGGAAGCAGAGCACGCGGCAGATCCCGCGCTCCTGCTCTGCGCGCAGCAACGCGGGCATGCCTGTTGTCTGCGGCGCAGGTGAGTCCGGCAGCAGCGCCGCGTAATCATTGTCGAAAATGAAGACGCTTTCATACCGGGGCGTAAGATGTCCCCCCGCACGCTCGTTGCCCGGGCACAGATAGCAGGCGGGATCGTAATGCACATCGGAGAATCCCGATGATGGGTTCACTTCCCCCTGCCACGGCCGCTGCGTGCGGTGCGGCGAGATCAGCACCCACTGGCGGCATAGCGGATTGTAGCGGCGATGGGGAAACTGGTAGGCAGATTCGCTCACGATTCGTCCTCTCAACTCATTCTAAGCAGTCGGCTTGTCCGGAACCGGCGCCACAGCCAGATAGGTCTCGGCGAAACGAACACTGTAATCTTCAAGCAGTTCCCGCACCTTCTCCGGGTCAGCCGAATGCACAATCAGTCCCGCATGATGGCGCTTCTTCATGCGATAGACAATCTCCGGGGCATCGAAAATCGACGTGTCCGGATCCGCAGTCCTGGCCAGACACAGAACGCTGCCGGCATAATCCTGTTTCGTATACGGAAGCACATACGCCTCTCCACGCATCGAGCAGACCTCGATCCGCGCCCACTCTGCCCACATGTTCACGCCCGTCGCGAACTCGACAACATCCGCAATAAACGCTCCGCCGACGCGCGCCGCCACTTCGAGAAAATAAAACTTTCCGTCTTTCGCGTGGATGTACTCGGCATGCGTCACACCTCGCACCATCCCCATCGCCGGAATCAGCCGCGCATTGAGCGCTGTCAACTCCTGTGTGTCCGCGCCGCCGCGAGGAGCAATCCGCGTGGTGAAAACGCCGCCCTCGTGCATCACCTGCATGGGAGGCTTTCCGTAGCGGCTCACCGCAGCGAACACCACCTGCCGCTCGCTGGTAATCGCATCCACGTGATAGATATCGCCGGGCACAAAGCGCTCCAGCAGGTAGTAGCTCTGCCGGTCGCCTAGTTCTTCGAGCGTGCGCCAGAGCTGCTCAGAGTCGTGAATTTTCCTGATCCCGATCGCCGATGCTTCCGCGCGCGGCTTCAGCACCCACGGCCCCGGCACGTTCGCCATATAGACGCGCAGATCGTCATAGTTCAGCACCGGGGAAAACTCCGGCACCAGCGTACCGGCTCGCTGGGCCTCAAAGCGCATGGCCAGCTTGTCGCGGAAGTGAGCCGTCGTCGTCCGCCCCATGCCGGGAACACGCATGTGTTCGCGCAGCGCAGCCACGGTTTCCATATCGAACTCGTCGAGTGCCACGATGCGGTCGATCTTCCAGCCCCGCGCCATATAAGCCACCGTCCGGATGACCGCGTCAATGCTGAGGTCCGCCGGCATGGTCAGTAGATCTTCCAGAACGTCGCGCGGCCAGTCGGCGTGCTTCAGCTTGTCGACCGTGAGCAGCACCGTTTTGCAGCCCATCGCCGCGCACTGGCGCATGAACGCCTGCCCCTTTTCATAGGTTGAAATGCAGAGAATTCGCTCGCTCATGCTAGAAACACTACACGATAAGCCGCTTTCCGTACTCGGCATTTTTCCTCTGCCTTACAGCCGCAAACTACGCCGTGCTCAACAGTCGCTGGTATAGAATGTGGAGGCTCCGAACGAGGGGAGGAGAATCCATGGCTGCCACGGTCCCGCATCAACAGCCCACTCCAGAACGTTTCTTCAACGCCGTAAACGCCCACCAACAGACCGAGGCAATCAAGGCAGCCATTGAGTTGGAAATCTTTACCGCGATAGCCGAAGGCAATACTACCGCGGCAACCATTGCGAAGCGCTGCGCCGCCGCCGAACGTGGGGCACGCACTCTATGCGATTTCTTAACCATTCATGGCTTCCTGACCAAAGAGGGAGCACAGTACGCTCTCGCCCCGGATTCAGCCCTCTTCCTCAACCGGCATTCCCCGGCATACGTCGGTGGCGCCATTGAGTTTCTGCTCAACCCGCGGGTTCGTGAAGGTAACGCGCGCCTGGCCGAGGCCGTGCGCCGGGGAGGCTCCGCGATGGGGGAAGATGTACTCGAGCCCGAGAATCCCATCTGGGTGAAGTTTGCCGAGGCCATGATGCCTCTAACGCGTATGCCAGCAGAGATTATGGCTGGCGAACTTCGGAAAGGCGGCGAGTCACACAAAGTTCTCGATATCGCCGCCAGTCACGGGATGTATGGAATCGCCGTGGCGAAACAGAATCCCGACGCGCACGTCTACGCTGTCGATTGGAAGAATGTGCTCGAAGCTGCAACGAGGAACGCGCAGGCAGCGGGAATTGCCAACCGCCACCACCTGCTTCCTGGGAGCGCCTTCAAAATCGATTTCGGAAGCGGTTACGATCTCGCGTTGATCACGGGCTTCCTGCACCATTTCGATCTGCCCACCTGCACCACTTTCATGCGCAAAGTGCATGACTCGCTTACGCCAGGTGGCCGTGCCGCAATTCTTGAATTCGTTCCCAATCCTGATCGCGTTACGCCACCCATACCGGCCGCCTTCAGCATGATGATGCTGGTGAATACTCCCGCCGGCGACGCTTACACCCTCGCGGAAATCGAGAGTATGTCAAAAAGTGCCGGTTTCGCGCGAGTCGAGATCGCGCCGCCGCAGATCGGTCTTGGTCGACTGGTGATCGCGCACCGGTGAATGCTTGTCAGGGAGCGGCATCTAGCGAACTAGAATACGATTCGAGCAAATTTCATCCGCACCTCGCATCATTCCTTCCCTTGGCTCTACCATAAGTGCTTGCGACCAAGCTGTCCTGTTTTAGCTATGCCTTTGCCTGACACTACGATTCTCTCTGCCGAAGAAGTCACGCGTCAGCACGACCGTCTGACGGCACTCTGGCATGAAGAGCTGCCCGCGACGCCGTCCGAGACCATGGGTGCACTCCTCGACACGGTGATCGCACAGCATCTGGCCAACTTCGAACTCTGGCATACCGAAGACAGGGCCCGTGCGCCTCACGCCTCCGATCACGAGCTCGCGGAAGTAAAGCGGGATATCGACCGCATCAACCAGCGCCGCAACGATCTTGCCGAGCGCTGCGACATGGTTCTGCTCGATCACCTGCGCGCTCGCAACCTGCCTAATCCCAAGGCCGAGCTGAACTCGGAGAGCCCAGGCCTCATCATCGACCGCCTTTCGATCCTGTCGCTGAAGATTTTCCACACAATGGAAGAAGTCCAACGCCCCAACGCACCAGAGGGCCACGCGGAGCGCAACCGGCAGCGCCTTGAAATCCTCAAAGACCAGAGCAATGATCTGGCGGCCTGCCTCGACCGCCTCTGGCAGCAGACACTCGCCGGCGAACGCCGTTTCAGGCTCTACCTCCAACTCAAGATGTACAACGACCCGACGCTGAACCCTGCGGTTTACCGCCGGGAATAGACCCCCACTCGAGCCCTATCTGCAGGTCTGCACGTCTCAGCATTCTTGTTACCTGATTGTCTTTGCCGTGCTGTATGCTTGCTCACCAGCGAGAAGCCACGGCTTTCTTCGCGCTCCTCCGTCATCTTGCGTTTCCCTGCCTTGTTGCGCTTTTGAAAAAGGAGACTCTTTATGCGCTCATGCAATTGCCTGCGCGAAATGGGGATCGCAGCTCTCATGTTCACCTTGTCCATCACCGCGTACGCCGCGTCCCATCCTGCATTCGACGCCATCTATGTGTTCGGCGACAGCTATTCCGACGTCGGCAACATCTTCATAGCTACTGGAGGCACCACTCCGTCACCAACTGACGGCTACTATAAGGGGCGATTTTCGAATGGCCCAATCTGGATCGATCATCTGGCAGGTACTTATGGCCTGACCGTCAATCCTTCCCTCGCTGGCGGAACTGATTACGCCGTTGGCGGGGCCGAGGTCACAGCAGCCGTGCCAATAGGCAATTCTTTCATCCCAAGCATTCCTCAACAGGTGGCCCTTTATCTCAGTCAACACAACTTCAAGGCCGACCCTAAGGCGCTCTACATCATGGGGGGTGGGGGTAACGATATTTTGAACGCGACCGGCAGGTCGCCGACTGCGCTTGCCGGAGAAATTGCCTTTGGTCTGCTCTCGAGCATTGCTCAGCTGCAGCACGCAGGCGCGCGGAATTTCTTTGTTCCCTCGTTGTTTAACGTCGGATTGCTGCCTGCTTCCCAAGCCTTAGGGAACGCGGCATTTGCTCTCGCCGCGAGCCAGGCGGTGAATAAAGACGTGGACGCGGGGTTGTTTATCGACTCCTTTTTGCCGGACATTCACCTCTATCGCATAAATACCTTCAGCCTGCTCCAGGCTATCGTAGCCGATGGCACGCACTACGGATTCACCGACATCGGCCATCCATGCCTGAACACGGCCGCCAACCCGCCAACACAGTGCAGCAACCCTTTTACCAACTTCTTCTGGGATCTCGAACACCCAACCACCTTTGGCCACGCATTCTTTGCAGTCGCGGCCGAGCAGGCCCTCGACCAATGAAATTCTGATGTCAGACGAAAACCGACTGGCCTGCGCCCGCATCCTTGTCCAGAGATTCGGATGCAGGCCAAAGGAGGATCATGCAACACGAGCACATCGACCGCGCAATCGACTACATCGAGTTCACCGCACCTGACCTGCCAGCCATCAAGAAGTTCTATGGCGAAGTCTTCGGGTGGAAGTTCCAGGACTGGGGCGATGAATACGTTGCCTTCAGCGATGGCCGCGTCGACGGCGGCTTCGCCCGCAGCGACGCCAAGCCGGGCAAGGGCGCGCTGATCATTCTCTATTCAACGGAGCTTGAAGCAGTGCAGGAGAAAGTGCGGCGGGCAGGAGGCGCTATCAGCAAGGACATATTCTCGTTTCCCGGAGGCCGCCGTTTTCACTTCGCCGATCCCATGGGAAATGAACTCGCTGTCTGGTCGGATAAATGATTGATAAAAGACGAGCTGATTGCAGTTCTGATCGGACCGTTCACTGACGCACAGTTGACTCGCACCACACTTCTGCGTATAAAAACGAGTTCAGCGGGATATTTCCGAATGCAAGCGCCAGTTGCGCTGTATGTCTCGAGAAAATCAAGGAAAAATCGCAATTATGCAAGATACATCTCAGGCTGCTGGTACTCGACGTACGACTCGCGCAGCAACGGAAAAAACACGCCCGGTCGTCGATAAGGCCCATGAGCAAGCGCTTCAGCACTATCAAAGCGCCGTACAGCTCATGCAGGAAGGCAAGTTCGAAAAAGCCCGCGCCGCGTTCGAGAAGCTCATCGTGAACGCCCCTCCGGAGCTGCTCGAACGGTCAAAGGTCTACCTCGCCGCCTGCGAGCGCAACGCGAAACAGTCGGTGTTGACCTTCGCCACCATCGGAGAGCAGTACGACTACGCCATCTCCCTGCTTAATACCGGAGATTACGAGGATGCCCGCGATCAGCTCGAAGGCATTCTCAAGAAGGATGCCAAGGCCGATTACGCGCATTACGGGCTGGCCATTCTCGACAGCATGACCGGACAGGCCGAGGAGTGCCTAGAACATCTGATTGCCGCAATCGAACTCAATCCGCAAAACCGCATCCAGGCGCGCAGCGACTCCGATTTTCAGGATATGGCGGACGATCCACGCTTTACCGAACTGCTCTATCCGGAAACGCCCTAGTCGGACGTTTTTGCAGAGAAGCCACTTTGAAAGCTCCGAATCACTGGCTATTTCGGTATTTTGCTCACTTAGGGCTGCTTGGTTTCCTCGCAGTCGCGGTTGTGTATATGTCCGCACAGGAGCTGCAACATCCTGCATCAGGCTATCTTGAAGCCCGCCTGAAAAGCGGGCTTGACGCAGGACACGCGAAAGTCGGCGAACGATTTCAAGCTGAAGTACTTTCACAGTGGCAAACCGGGGATTGCGTCTTACTCAAGGAAACAAGAATCTATGGCACGATCGTATCGGCTACCAGACACAGCAAATCCTCTCCGGAATCAACCTTGGGGCTTCTGATTGAAAGTGCCGAGTGCCAGGATCATCCAGGCACTCGGCTAGGTCTTCACATCCTCGAAATCATTCTTCCGGATTCTTCAAGGGATTCTCTGAATAATGCCCTTCCGCGAGATTCCCATAATAATGGAAGCATAGTGGCAGGAACCGGTGCCAGCGCAATGAAGAATAACGACCCAGCTGCAGACCAGGAGAATTTACCCATTCGTGTGGGCTCAGTTATTGGAAGTGACGGTGCTCGACTTGAAATAGCCGAAGGATCGCATTTTGCGGACGTATTACATTCCGACAAGCGAAATGTCAGCCTGCTGACCGGCACACGGCTGGTTTTGGGTACGAAAGAAATGATCCCCGACGACCAGCAGCTTCACTTGCAGCCAGCGAGCAAACAGCCATAAAAATCTTTCAGATATGTTCTTGTTTACTCACGGAAGAGTCTGGAACTCCGTAACCTTTCGCGCGTTCCCGAATTTTAGGGACTTTGGTTTACCTGATAGTAAGCTCGAAGAGGATACACTGAACACAGCATCGTCGTTATGAAACAAGCGACCCTCGCACCTTCTCCATCCTCACCGCCGAATGCAGAGAAAGCGAACCTGCGAGTCGTCGCTATGGGTGGAGGCACCGGCCTCTCGACTCTGCTCCGCGGATTCAAGCGCTACGTTCCATCCCCGGGCGCAACGCGGCCGGAATGTGACGATTACCCCAGCCTTATCAGCCACCTAGCGGCAATTGTTACAGTGACAGATGATGGAGGTTCCAGCGGCCGCCTGCGCAAAGACTTCAACATGCTGCCGCCCGGCGATCTGCGCAACTGCATGGTTGCCCTCTCTGAAGACGAGCATCTCATCGCCCGCCTCTTCCGCCATCGCTTTCGCTCCGGCGCTGGACTCGAAGGCCACAGCTTCGGCAATTTGTTCGTCGCCGCACTTTCTGAAATGACCGGAGATTTTGCTCAGGCCATCCGCCTGGCCGCCGAAATCCTGGCCACACGCGGCCACATCTATCCCGCCACTACAGCCAACGTCACCCTCGCAGCTCTGATGGAAGACGGTGAAATGGTGCGCGGCGAAACCAACATCACCGCCAGCAGGAAGCACATCGTAGAACTGAGCATGGAGCCGCCCGATGCCGCTCCCATGCCCGAAACTCTCCAAGCCATCGAGCACGCTGACCTTATCACCATCGGTCCCGGCTCGCTCTACACCAGCGTTATTACCAACCTCCTGGTCAAAGGTGTTCCCGAAGCCCTGGCCCAGGCGCGCGGCCTCCGCGTTTACGTCTGCAATCTGATGACGCAGGCCAATGAAAGCCTGCACCTCACCGCCTCCGACCACATCGAGCGCATCTACGATCACGCCGGCGGCCCAATTTTCGACTACGCGCTCGTCAACGCCGGAGCCATCTCCGACGAGATGATCGCCCGGTACGCCGCCGAGGGAGCCGAGCCGATCCAGCCTGACATCGAGCGCATCGAGGCTATGGGTATCCGCTGCATCACCGGAAGCTTCGCCGACGAGGGAGACGTGCTGCGTCACGCGGCCGACCGTGTCGCCGCACGGGTGCTTGACCTGGCGCTCGATCCGCAGAGCAATCGGAGAGAAATCACAAAATGAGGGCAGCACTCGTGGCGGTCTTCGCTTCCTTGACTTCTCTCCCACTCGCCGCCCAAGCCTTTCCAGATTCCGTCTACGCCCCGCTCTGGAACTACAACGGCACCTGGAAGGTCAGCATTCAAGGCAAGCCGCCGGACACCCTGATTAACCACTGCACGCGCACCGGCCTCTTCTTCGCCTGTGAGCAAAACGTCAACGGCACTCCCGCAGCCCTCGTTGTTTTCATTCCTACCGACCCAGAAGGCCACTACCGCACGAATCCGATCACCAAAGAAGGCACGGCCATCGGTCCGGGTGACCTCGAGATCAAAGGCAATCACTGGACGTATCTGGGCACGAGCGATGCCGACAGCAAAACCACCTGGTACCGCACCACCAACGACTTCACCGACGACAGCCACATCCACTTCGAACAGTCTCAATCAACCGATAAGATTCACTGGGAAGTGCAGCGCACCGGCGATGAGGTTCGCACCGACAAAGGCTCGAAGTAGTTTCAACTGAGAGTCATCGGTCTAATCTGAATCGGCTTGATCTCCGTGGTCCGCTTCAACTGCCCGCAAGCGGCAAAAATATCCCGCCCCCGAGGCCGCCGCACATACGCCGGAAGATTATTGAACTTGAGCCGGTACTGGAACAAGTGCACCGTGTGCGGGTCGGACATGCAGTAAGGCATCCCCGGCCCCGGATTCCAGACGATCAGGTTCACCTTCAGCGGCAGATTCGCCCGTCGTAGCAACTGCCCCACTTCATCCGCGTCGCGCTGCCGGTCGTTCAACCCGCCAAGCATCACATATTCAAAGGTGATCTTCTCCTTCGAACGCAGCGGAACCTGCCGCACCGCCGCGATCAGGTGCCCAAGGTCCCACTTCTTCGTGATCGGCATGATCTCCGTCCGCGCCGCATCGTTCGGAGCATTCAACGAAATCGCCAGCTTGGGCCGCACCGGCTCCTGGGCAAAGCGCAGAATCCCCGGGACTATTCCTGAAGTGGAGACCGTCATGCGCGACTCAGGAATTCCGACTTCTTCCACCAGCAGCCGCACTGCCGCCATAAACTCGTCGTAATTCAGAAACGGCTCGCCCATCCCCATAAAAACGAGGTTGATGCGCGTCTTGCCAATCTCGACCTTGTGGCGCTTCAACACCGCAACCACCTGCCCCGCAATTTCACCTGCCGTCAGATTGCGAATAATCCCAAGCTTCGCCGTCAGACAGAACTGGCAGTTCACCGCGCAACCAATCTGGCTTGAGACACAGATCGTCGCCCGGCGCAAATCCGTCCCGGCCTCAGAGCCATCGCCCGCCTCGCCACCATCTCCATCCGGCATCCATACGGTCTCGACCGTCTGGCCGTCATTGCCAGCAATCAGATACCGTTCCGTGCCATCGATCGAAATAAACGACTCAACAATCCGTGGCAGACCGACCTTGTAACCGCGCTCCACCAGGGCCTCGCGCAGCTTGAGGGGGAGGGTTGAGATCGCGCTCAAGTCCTCCTCCCACTGCCGGTAAAGGGCCTCCGTAAGCTGCTTTACACGGTAGCCAGGGGCGGAAAACTCCGCCATGAGGCCCACAAGTTGTTGATAATTAAGGCCAAAAAGACTGTGCGCCCCGGCAGCCTCGGGAGAGTCTAAAATGGAGATAGGTTTTTTCCTGCCCGGCAGAGTCATAAACACAGCTCTATAGAGACAAGCATAGCGCAATCTTTCCTACCCCAGCGCGCCAACGAGACACGGGCAATAAAGGACCCAGGAAATCAACAATGGATAACGAACGCAACATACGCCGCACCGTCCTGCCCAACGGGCTTACGATTCTGACCGAAAAAATGGACCACATCCGCTCCGTCGCCATGGGTGTCTGGATTCGTGCAGGCTCGCGCCACGAGCTGGCGGAAGTAAATGGCATCTCCCACTTCGTCGAGCACATGGTCTTCAAGGGCACCAAGTCGCGGTCAGCCCAGCACATCGCTCGCGAGGTGGATGCGATCGGCGGCAATCTTGATGCCTTCACTGGCAAGGAAACTGTCTGCTTCAATATCAAAGTTCTAGACGAGCATGTTCCCGTAGCCCTCGACGTTCTCTCCGACCTCGTCCTCAACCCCATATTCGCCAGTGACGAGATCACCCGCGAGCGTGGCGTCGTCCTCGAAGAGATCAAGATGGACGAGGATAACCCCGACTACCTCGTGCACGAAATCTTCACCCAGGCCTTCTGGAAGGACCACCCTCTAGGCAAGCCCATTCTCGGAACAAAGGAGACTGTGAAACGCTTCGAGCGCGACACGCTCTGCAACTTCTACGGCCAGCGGTTCCACGGCGGCAACATGATCTTCTCCGCCGCCGGAAACATCGATCACGATGCCTTTGTCGAGCAGGTCACGCGCCGGTTCGAATCGCTGCCGGCAGGGGAATCAGTCACGGTCCAAGTGCCTCCGAAAACCGCAGCCCGCATCATCCTGAAAAACAAGAAGGCACTCGAACAGGTCCAGCTCTGCCTGGGGGTGCCAGCTCCGGCCATCGCCGACGAGTCCCGCTACGTCACTCTGGTTCTGAACACGATCCTCGGCGGCGGCATGAGCTCGCGCCTCTTCCAGACCGTTCGTGAAGAGCGTGGCCTCGCCTACTCCATCTATAGCGACCTGAACCCATACAGCGACACTGGCTCCCTCTGCGTTTACGCTGGAACATCTTCCGACCGCGCCATTCAAGTCGTCCAACTGGTCATGGAGCAATTCCGACGCCTGAAGAGCGAACCGCTGCCTGCTGACGAACTGCGCCGGGCGAAGGACCAGCTCAAGGGCAACCTGCTGCTCTCGCTCGAAAGCTCGACTTCACGCATGTCGAACCTGGCGCGCCAGCAGATGCACTTCAACTACTTCTTCGGCATGCAGGAGATCCTGGACAAGGTCGAATCGATCACCGAAGACCAGGTGCTGGCGATGGCCAACCATCTCTTCCAGCCAGAACTGGTCGCGGTCACGCTGTTAGGGCGCCTCGACGGCGTAAAACTCACGCGCAACCAACTGGAGTGCTGAAATAAAGGCTCAAGGCACAGGAAAAGCATAATGCTGCTTACTCGGTTCTGGCCCTGTGCCCTGAGCCCTGCAATGAGCGCTCGACTGGCATCCTGCGTCTTACTCATTTAGGATTTCTCTCGGCGGCTGCCGCAGCCGGCAGCCACGGGAAGAAGCACAGACCCATGATTTATCGTCTCATGCAAAAACACTCTGATCGCCGCAAATGGCAAGCCGGATTCACTCTGATGGAGCTGCTCATCGTCATCTCCATCATGCTCATCCTCATGCTCATCGCCATCCCCAACATGCTAAACCTGCGCAGCCAGGCGAATGAGACCTCCGCGATTCAGTCTCTGCGCGCCATTTACCAGTCGCAGATCCAGTTCCAGACCAACTACCCCGCCAACGGATTCGCCTGCTCGCTGCAAGCTCTGGGTGGAGATTCCGCCTCGGGTCCGCCGAGCGCAACAAGTTCGCAGCTCCTACAGCGCGACCTGGCAACCGGATCAAAAGCCGGATACCTGTTCAACATCGTCAACTGCAGCAAGACGACGGTGAACAACCAGGACATGTACACCAGCTACGAAGCAACCGCCGTGCCACAGGCCGTAGGCAAGACCGGTCACCGCGGCTTCTGCATCGACATGACCGGCGAGATCAGAGCCGATCCAGCAGGTGGAACCAATTGCACCGTCCCGCTGCAATAGCCAGTCAGGGCTTGGCCAGCAAGTCAGCGAGTGACGACCGACACACGTCGTCATCCAAAGCGAAGCACTTCTTTAGATTTGTCATCCTGAGCGAAGCGCCGCAGGCGCGCAGTCGAAGGACCTGCGGTTTTCCTATTAAGCCACATCGGGTGCCCCATCCTTTCGCACATTTTGCGAAAGGGTGGGATACCAGAATCCTGCTCATTGAGAGATCGTCATTCTGAACGGAGCAAAGCGGAGTGAAGAATCCATACAGACCTAAATTCAGGCAAGTCCTTCCACTCCTTCTCTCACTTATCTTTGTCATCTCAGTACACTCCCAAACCCAAACCGCCCAAACTCAGGCCGCCCGAATCGACAAGCACTACAACGCGCTCCACTCCCTGTCCGTCCACTTCACGCAGAAATACGACGGAATGGGCATGCACCGCCAGGAAAGCGGCATCTTGCTCCTAAAAAAACCCGGCAAAATGCGCTGGATCTACTCACAGCCCGCAGGCAAGCTTTTCGTACTGGATGGGCAAAATGCCTACTTCTACTCACCCGGCGATACAGAAATCCCACGCATCCCAGCTAAGAAACTCGACGACCTGCGCTCACCCCTGCGATTCCTGCTGGGACACACGCAACTCGCCAAAGAACTAACCAACCTCCAGATCACCCCTGCAGAAGACGGCACATTTACGCTTTCCGGAATCCCGCGAAATATGGAACAGCGCATCGCCTCGTTTACCATCACCGCAAGCGCCGACGGAGTCATCCAGGCCATGCACATCGAAGAAACCGACGGCGCCATGAATACCTTTACCTTCAGTGACGAGCAGCCCAACGCCTCGGCCACGGACGCCGACTTCGTCTTCCACGCCCCCGTCGGCACCCACATCATCGAAGGCATGCCCCCGGTTTAGCGCTCCTGAAAAAGCCCGCCTGCAAAGCAGACGGGCTGATATGCAACACGATCGGAATCCCTACTTCACCTCAATTGTCCCCTTCAGTGGAGTATCTTCCGACGACGATCCAGCCGTAATCTTGTAGTTGCCCTTCAGCAGTTGCCAGCCATTCGCCGTCTCGTCAAAGATCGAAAGCATCTGCGGATCGACTGTCACCGAAACCGTCTTCGACTCGCCGGGCCCCAGTTCCACGCGCTGCCAGCCAACCAGCCGCTTGAATGGCTCGTCAGCTTTATCCGGAAGCTCGGCATAGACCTCGGCAATCTCCGTGCCCGCGCGCTTGCCGGTGTTCTTCACCTTGAAGCTCACCGTCTTCTGCCCGCTGTCCGTCTTCAGGTCGGAATAGGAATACGAGGTGTACGACAGCCCAAATCCAAACGGAAAGAGCGGCTGCTTATGCTCGGCTTCGTACCACTTGTAGCCGACCTTCGCGCCTTCGTCGTAACTGACCGAGTACTTCGATTCGGTATGATCCCGCCCATTTACCGCGCCCGTGCCCTGGCCTTCATCTTCTTTCGTTAGCACCGGAATCACAGGATGCGGCAAGTCCTGCTCGCTCTTCGGGAATGTCATTGCCAGCTTGCCCGTGGCGTTCACCTCGCCCGTCAGCACATTCGCGAGCGCAATATGTCCGCGGCTGCCCGCATACCACGCCTCGACCACGCCAGCGACATCACCGAGCCACGGCATCGTTACCGCCGTGCCCGTCTCCAGCACAACAATCGTGCGCGGATTCGCCTTTGCCACCGCATCGATCAGAGCATCCTGATTGTCCGGCAGCGATAGATTCGGCAGATCCATGCCCTCCGACGTCCACTGGTAGGCAAAGACAATCGCCAGGTCAGAACTCTTCGCCAGCGCTGCCGCCGACGAAAGATCCGTGCCCGCGTTGTATTCAATCGTCGAGCCCGGCAATGCAGTCTTCAGCGCCTTCAGCGGCGATGTCGGAAACCAGACATGATCCTGCCAATGCGTAGCGCCCTGCCCCGGAGGCTTGATCGCATTACCGCCCGGCGGGTCCACCTGCGCCGAGCCTCCACCTGAAATCATCCCTACATCCGCATGCCCGCCAATCAGAGCAATCGACTTCACCTTCACCGTATTGAGCGGGAGAATCCCCTTGTCATTCTTCAGCAGAACTATGCTCTGCTCTTCAACATGCTGCGCAACCTCAAAACCGTGCTCCACATCGACAACACCCTTTTCGATCGGATAATCAACCAGCCCTGCAAGAAACATCGAGCGCAAGACGCGCCGCGCATGGTCGTCGATCTGTGACATCGGCACCCGCCCGGCTTCGACTGCTCCCTTCAGCTTCGGCCCGAAGTAATGATCCATCGGCTGCTCATTATCCAGCCCCGCCGCCGAAGCCTTCTCGGTGCTGTGCGTGCCGCCCCAGTCCGACACTACAAATCCCTTAAAGCCCCAGTCGCTCTTCAGCACGTCGGTGAGCGTGTATTTGTTCTCGCAGGCGTAATCGCCGTTGATACGGTTATAGGAGCACATTACCGCCGCCGGATTCCCGACGTTGATCCCGATATGAAAAGCCAGCAGGTCTGTCTCCTGCATTGCTTTCTTTGAGATGATCGCGTTGACGATATTGCGGCCCGTCTCCTGATCGTTCACCGCATAGTGCTTAATATCGCCGATGACGTGCTCCGCCTGCTCGCACTTCATCAGGTTGCCAACCAGCGTTCCCGCCAGCAGCGGGTCTTCGCCCATATACTCAAATGTCCGCCCGTTGCGCGGCTCGCGTGTCAGGTTCACTCCGCCACCCAGCGTCATGTTGTAGCCCTGCGCCCGCAGTTCGCTTCCAATCAACGCGCCATAATCGCACGCGGCCTGCGGATTCCAGCTCGAAGCAGCTCCAAGATTCGACGGCAGCGCCGTCGAGTAGCGTCCATTCTCGCCGCTGCTGCGCACCCCATATGCCGCATCCGACATATAAATATTCGGAATTCCCAGTCGCGGAATGCCAACCGTCATGCCCGCGCCGCCATTCGAAAGATAAGTCAGCGGCATCTGCCAATTCTCTACATGCGCCATGCCGTTGCCGTGCAGCAGGTCGATCTTTTCGTCCAGCGTCAACTGCTTCAGCACCATGTCGGCGCGCTCATCCGGTGACAGGCTCTTGTTCATCCATGGACGACTTGCCCTGCTCTGGTCAGCACTTTGCGCCATCACCGGAACCACCGGCATCAGCATTCCCAGCAAGCAAGCCGCCAGCGGCAGGCATTTTCGAAACACACAAATCCGCATTGCTTCCCCTTCAGATCTTTAATTGCGCGGTCATACTAGAATGGCGCAGAAACGATCGTCAAGCTTAAACGATTTAGTAAGTGAAAATACCAGCTGACCACACGTCAGATATTGAAGTCAACCGATTGTCTTTGATCTCGATCTGCCCGGAACTTCACCCCGGATAGAATACAACCCATCCGCAACACTCTGCGAACAAAACATGAGCTAGCATCGTATTGCCATTTGTTCCCAGAATATCCGAGGTCGCCATGCAAACCCTGCTTCAGGATCTCCGCTACGCCTTCCGACAGCTGCGTAAGAACCCGGGCTTCGCCCTCACCGCGATCCTCACCCTCGCCCTCGGCATCGGAGCCACGACCGCTGTCTTCAGCGTAGCCTACGGCGTCCTCATCGATCCCTTCCCTTACAAGGACATCCATACGCTCGTCACTCCCAAACTATGCAGCTCGCAATGGCCGCAATGCGGCTGGAACGTCTACACGCCGGAGCAGTTCAACGAGATCGTAGAGAAGACTGACATCTTCAACGGCGTCACTGCATCCACCATCAGCAACGTCGTGCTCACGGGCGGTGCCGAGCCGCAGCGTCTGCGCGGAAACTACATCACGCCCAATACCTTCGATGTCCTCGGAGTGCAGCCCCTCATCGGCCGCGCTACCTCAGAAGACGATGTGCGCCCCGGTCACGGCGAAGTCGCGCTCCTCAGCTACCGATACTGGCAGGCGCATTACGGCGGCAATCCTGCAATCCTCGGCCGCGTGTTCACCTTCAACAAACACCCGCGCACCATCATCGGAGTCATGCCGCCGCGCTTTCTGTGGCGAGGAGGCGATGTCTACCTGCCCATCGACATGGCCAGCGGCGGCGAGGCACAAAATCAGCGGTACTACGCATTGGTAGGACGCCTCAAACCTGGGGTCGCAGGAGCCCAGGCCACCGCCGAGCTGAAACCCATCTTCGATGACTTCGAGAAATCAGCCCCTCGCGCCTTTCCGAAAGACTTGCGCGTCGGCATCATGCCCTTCGATCAAATGTTCCAGTCCGGACTCGCCAGCACGCTCTATCTGCTGCTCGGCTCCGTCGCCGTCCTCCTGCTCATCGCCTGCGTCAACGTCTCCAGCCTGCTGCTCGCCCGCGCCGTCAACCGCGAACATGAATTCGTCGTCCGCGCCGCTATCGGGGCTTCGCGCCTGCGCCTCGTGCGTTATGCCCTCACTGAATCGCTTCTGCTCGCAGCTGTGGCCCTGCCCGTCGCGCTGGCCTTCGCCTACGCGGGACTGCAAGCCACGCTGCGCATCGTGCCCACCGAAACCATTCCCGACGAAGCCGTCGTCACCATGAACATCCCCGTCCTGCTCGTCTCGATCGGCATCGCGCTCGTCACCGTCGTTCTGTTCGGACTCGCCCCTGCATGGCACAGCGCCAATCCGCGCCTCGCCGCCGTCCTCAGCAGCGTCCGTTCCTCCGGAAGCCGCACGCAGCGCCGCTTGCTCAGTGGCTTCGTCGTCACAGAAATCGCATTATCGCTGGCTCTGCTCATGCTCGCCGGCTTGATGGTCCGTTCGCTGATGGCCGTCGAAAACGCGCCCGTCCCTTTCTCTCCTGACCACACCCTGATGATGAACATCCCGCTCGTGCAGGACCGCTACCCAACACCAGAGAGTCACGTACGCTTCTACCGCGAGTTGCTGGACCGCGTCCGCGCCCTCCCCGGCGTCACCAGCGCAACCATCGACGCAGCCTTCCCGGTCCTCGACATGTATGGCGATCACGTGCAGATCGCGGGCCAGCCGACTGACAACCGCATCACGCTCATGCATCTCACCGATCCGGCTTACTTCCAGATAGCAGGCCGAAAGATCCTGCAAGGCCATTTTCTCGACGATCGTGAAATCGCCGACCAGTCGCACGAAATCGTCGTGACGGAAAACTTCGCCAAACGCTATTTGAGCGGCGAAAACGTCCTCGGTCGCACCATTCACCTGCCCGAGTATCGCCCCGATGGCAAGAACAAGCTCAAGGACGACGCCTTCACCGTCGTCGGCGTCATGAACGATCTGCCGCTCTTCGTCGGCTTCCGCGAAGACTACCCAAACATCATCCTGCCCTACACCGCCGCGCCGGAAGCAGTCGACAGCCTCATCGTTTCAAGCTCCCTGCCCGCCGACGACCTCACCAACCCGGTGCGCCAGCTCATCTACTCCATGGATAAAGACCAGCCCGTCCTGCACATCATGACCCTGCGCCAGATGCTCGACATGTACGGCTACGCCGGACCGCGCTTCGCCCTCGCGCTCTTCGGCACCTTCGCCGTTGCCGCACTGCTGCTCTCGCTCGTCGGCATCTACGGGGTGCTCTCGTTCGTAACCTCGCAGCGCACGCAGGAAATCGGCATTCGCATGGCGCTCGGCGCCAATCGCGGCAACGTCATGTGGATGGTCCTCCGCCAGGCCTGTCTCCTCGCAGTCATCGGAGTAGCCATCGGCCTGCCGCTCGCCTTCTTCGCCGGACGCTTCGCCAAAGACCAGCTCATCCAGACCTCGCAGCATGATCCGGTAGCGCTCATCGCGGCCATTTGCGTGCTGCCGCTGCTCGCCATCGCAGGAACGCTCTTACCCGCGCGCCGTGCCGCCGCCATCGACCCGGCAAGAGCCCTGCGCTCAGAGTGAGACAGACGAAAACACAGCGACTGTGTGTTTACAAATTTTCTGTGAATGCGGAGGCATCAAAAGAAATGCAAAGAAAAACCTGCATCAACCTCCTGCTGCTGGTCATTGCAGTCGCGCTCGTCGCCATCGCCACCAGGACCTACATCGCGCCACGTGCTGTCAAGGCGCAGTCATCGTCCGCCTATCCGCTGTATTTCGAGCCAGGCACGCAGATCCTGCGCACTCCAGATGGCAGCAAACAACTCTACGGAAGAGTGGTCGTTGACATGAGGAACGGAAAGGTCTGGGGATTTCCCACCAACACGCCGGACACCTACCCGGTGAATCAGATGGACAGCAAGCCACAAATCTCACGCCCCTTTTACTTAGGCAGATTCGCCTTTGAAGACGTCGACCGCTGAAATCGCTGCGAAAATGTCGTTGCTCGAAAACAGGAGATCTCTGCATGCCTTTTCGATTCTTTCGTTTCGCCTATGACAACAATCCAGCGCTCAAAATTCCCGCGCTCGGAATCGAGCTTGCCGTGCGCCTGCAAGCGGAAGCCAATGGACCTGTTTCTGTGTCGCTTCAGCCACATCCTCAGCAAACGCGAACGAGCACGCGCCATGCGCAGCTGACAGAAATCTCTCGTATAAACCGGCGCGTCTCTGCTACGCTCTTCCTGCACCACACTTCTCGCATCACGGGGCGCCGCTGACCGTCACTGTCTAAATTCCTCTCAAACATTGCCTCTTCGCCGTGGCCCGGCGGAGGTATGTCTTTTGCTTTTTCAAAAGAGAGGATCCCACCCGTGTATCTCGACCAATTTGGTTGGAATGATTTCTTCGCGCGTCAGCCATGGTCCGGCACGCCCGGACGCGTCCTATTGGTAAGCCGCGAACGCTTTCTCGTCTGGACAGAAAACGGCGAGATCGAAGCTGCCATCAGCGGCAAACTTCGCAGTGACGCTTGCATCTGGCCCGCCGTTGGCGACTGGGTAACCCTGCGCGACAACCACGCACGCGTCATCGATCATGTCTTCGAACGCCGAACCGCACTCGCCCGTAAGCAACCCGGCAAGCAGTTGCGCGAACAGGTCCTCGCCACCAATATCGATCTGTTGTTCATCGTCACCGCCTTCGACCGCGACTACAACCCGCGCCGCATCGAACGCTATCTGGCGCTGGCCCGCCAGAGCGGAGCGCGATCCGCAATCATTCTCAACAAGTCCGACCACGCCGACGAGCTCGGCATCGATGTGAGCGCAGTCATAGATCAAACGCAGCAACTCAGCCCCGATACACCGGTCATCCCCCTCAGCGCTCTCACTGGTGACGGGCTCGACACAATGCCCACGCTGCTATCCGCCGCTGAGACAGCCGCACTGATCGGCTCATCCGGCGTCGGCAAGTCCACCATTCTCAATCACCTTCTCGGAGAAGACCGCCAGCACACCCATCCTGTTCGCTCCGCCGATCAGCGCGGCCGCCACTGCACGACGCATCGCGAGCTCTTCATCATGCCCGGCGGCTGGCTCCTGATGGACCTGCCCGGCCTGCGCGAGCTACAACTCTGGGCCGACCCGGAACAACTCGACCGGAGCTTCGACGACATCCTGGTGCTGGCCACACGATGCCGTTTCCGCGACTGCACGCATACCGGCGAGCCCGGCTGTGCTGTCCAGGGCGCGCAACTCGATCCAGGCCGCATGGAAAACTACCGCAAGCTGCAGCGAGAACTGGCGTACCTCGACCGCCAACTTGACGGCAGACTCGCCCGCGAAGAGCGCCAGCGATGGAAGGCAATCGAGAAATCCATCCGCCGCGACCACCCGAAACGCCAATATCCATAGCCCTTTAGCATAAGATCCACCTTATCGCGTTGCAGCTGGCGCGATAAGGTGAACCTCACCGCAAAATCTATCGGCCGCGCATATCGCTCGAAGTCCCGCCCGCCGCGGGCACGTAGCACTTCAGAGTGTAGTCCATCACCATGCGATCGGCGTTAAACCGCCACCCCAGCGTGCGAATCGTCCGCTTCATGCGCCTGATCCAGCCGCGCGGCAGGCCATCGCTATCTCGCTGATAGTAGAGCGGAACCACTTCCTCGCGCAGCACCCGGTATAGATCCTCGCTGTCGCGACCGTCATGCACATCCATCTGCGCATGCGTTGTGCCTTTGCCGATAGCGAATCCGTTCAGCCCATCGTAGGCCTCCGCCCACCAGCCATCCAGAATGGAAAGATTGAGCCCGCCATTCAGCACCACTTTCTGCCCGCTCGTGCCCGACGCCTCCAACGGCCGTCGCGGATTATTCAGCCACACATCCACGCCCTGAACAAAATGTCGTCCGACATTAATGTCGTAGTCCTCCACAAAAACAAATCGATCAGCGAACACGCTGTCATACATTAGCTCCGCAATCTGCTGCAGGACGCGCTTCCCCGGCTCGTCATGCGGATGCGCCTTGCCCGCAAATACAAACTGCACAGGCCGCTTGGGATCGTTCACCATCCCTGTGAGCTTTTCAATGTCTGCGAGAATCAAATTCGCGCGCTTGTACGTCGCAAATCTGCGAGCGAAGCCAATAGTCAACGCATCCGGGCTAAGAACCCTGCCCAGCTTCAGCACCGTGTCACGCGGCTCATCGCGTCTTGCCGCCTGCTCCATCGCACGTTGGCGCACAAATTCGAGCAGCCGCAGCTTCAGCCCCACATGCGTCTCCCAAAGCTCGCCGTCATCCACGTCTTCAATGCCTTCCCACGTGTGCGCGCGTCCGCTGCGCTCCTGCCATCCCGTACCAAGATGCCGGTCGTAGAGCCGCGCCATCTGCGGCGCAAGCCAGCTGGGAACATGCACACCATTGGTGATATGCCCGATCGGAACATCATCCTCCGCCTTGCCCGGATAAAGTCCCGTCCACATCTGACGCGAAGCCTCGCCGTGCAGCGCCGACACAGCATTCGCGCGCCGCGAGTGCTTCAGCCCAAGCACCGTCAAGCAGAAAGTCTCTGCAGCATTGTGAGGATGCTCGCGCCCCAGCCCCATCAGCTGATCGCTCGTCAACCCCAGATCATCCGCCAGCGGTCCCAGATGCTCCTCGATCAGAGCAGCCTCGAAGCGGTCGTGCCCCGCAGGCACCGGGGTATGCGTCGTGAAAACCACTTCCCTGCTCACGCGCGGAGCCGCAGCCATAAAGGTCATGCCCTCTTCCAGCATGCGCGTGCGTATCGCTTCCAGAATCGCGAAGCCACTGTGACCTTCGTTCAGATGAAGCACGCCCGGCGTGATCCCCATCGCTTTCAGCGCGCGGAATCCTCCCACACCCAGCAGCAATTCCTGCCGAATGCGCACGCGCCCATCGCCGCCATATAGACGAGATGTCAGTTCACGATCCTCCGGCGCGTTGCCTTCGATATTCGAATCGAGCAGAAACAAATTGCAGCGCCCGACCTTCAGTCGCCACACCTTGGCCAGAATCGGCTTGCCCCGCGTAGCAATCTCAATGGTCACCGCCTTGCCGTCAACGCCGATCGCGGGTTCCATCGGCAGCTGGCTCGTGTCCGTGTCGAGATACTCTTCCTGCTGCCAGCCTTTTTGATCCAGCCACTGCCGGAAGTAGCCCTGTCCATAGAACAGGCCGATCCCGATCAGCGGAATATCCAGATCCGAAGCGCTCTTGATGTGATCCCCGGCGAGCACTCCTAACCCTCCCGAATAAATCGGCAGCGACTCGTGCAAGCCGAATTCCGCAGAAAAGTACGCTACCGGGCGAGGCCGCAGAATCCCCGCATGCGTCGCTCCCCACGTCCGGTCGGCATGCACATATTCCCGCATGCGCCGGTAGGCATAGTTGATGCGGCTATGCAGCACAAGCTCAGCGGCACGCTGTTCAATCTTGGCCAGCGGCATCTCATTCAACAGCGCCACAGGATTATGGTTCAGATCACGCCAGCGCCGAGGATCGAGATCGAGAAAAAGCGAATTGGCCTCCTGGTCCCAACTCCACCAGATGTTGCGCGCAAGGCTCCAGAGCCGTTCCTGCAAGGGCGCAATAAAGCGGGCAAGCGTGCGCGCTTCGCTCACCGTCGGCGCCACCTGCGCGGCAGCATCGGTCAGCATGCGAATCTCGTCTTCGCGAAAGTCGCGCGGATCGGTCGTCTGCACCACCAGCACGCCCTGTAACACGCCGCGGTCAATCAGCGGAACCCCCAGGAACGACTGGTAATCGTCTTCATTCGCCTCCTGGATGTACTTGAAGCGCGGGTGCTTCTTTACCTGCTCAACGGCGATCGGCCGTACCTGTTCCGCCACCAGCCCTGCCAGCCCTTCATGCAAAGCCAAACGAAGCGTTCCGATGCACGAGGGACTCAGACCAACCGTCGCCGCAAGCAGCAGGTTGGCGCGATCAGGCTCCAGCAGATAAATCGAGCAGACGTCAGTCTTGAAATGACACGCAATCAGTTCGACCACCCGCATCAGGGTCTCGGCCGGGTTGCCGGTCTCTTCCATCAGTTGGCTTATCTCTTCAAGCGTAAGGACACGGCTGGCATCCAGCGATTCTGCCGATTGGGACATGGTTAGCTTCCCCTTTACCGTTCAATTCACCAGAAATCCACGCCGCCGAGAATGAAGCCCGAACTTACGAACTAATACAGATATGACGACACTAGGAAGACTCAAGCCGCTCTCGACGAAATCCACTTCAATACCCGTTCGTACTCGGCCCGCAAAATAGAGCAAAAGTGTTAGAGATGACTAAGTCTAAGCACATCGTCCGGAAGGCGCAATCAGATTTTCCTCTGCCGGACCCCGACACCGGGCTGCAGCAGGCCGTCGGGCCCTCTCTCAATAAAGTGATCGAGGCATCCCTGCAAAGGAACTTTCCGCACGGCGCGGTCTACGTTTCATACTCTCAGGCCGATACCAGAGACCGCGAAACAGGCGAGCCTGTCCCCGAGGCGCCACGCAATATCTGGGATGCAGTCGGTTCTGTGAACAAGCTACCGCTGCGGTGAGAGGCTCGGGGAGAGTTCGAATTCGTGAAAGCCAAGCCTCTCGGCGATGGCTTTACAGGCGTGCCCGTGACAGAGTTTCGCGGGGCGGTACTCAGATCTTCTTGAAAGTCGTATGTCCCTCGCCGCCAATTTCCTGATTGCTCAAGGCTACACCGGCCAGACTACCGAAGTGCCCGCCCTCCCTAATGAGCCGAAGCCATTCGAGCGCGTCGTTGGGGTTCCTTTGAAGTCCTGTCTGAGCCTGAGTTTTACGTATTACTTCAAGAAGTGACATCCACATTGGAGCTGAGTGGGATGAATTATTCCATTGCATAGAAAGCAAACATGAAGCGGTAAAAACTCCATAAATCTACCTTCGACGACATCTCATAGGGGGCATGCATGGACAGGAGTGGAATGCCTACGTCGAGGACTTCCATATTGCGCATGGAAAGGAAGCCTCCGATGGTGCCGCCGCCACCGACTTCGACTTTGGGAGTTTGTGTCTGCCACGGAATGTGGTTCTGGTCGAGCACCCGGAGAATACGTGCGGTAAATTCGGAGTTGGGGTCGAAGCCGGCACCGTAACGCTTGATTGTGACACCGTAGCCAACGATGGCGGCGTTAGAGGCCTCCGAGTTTTGGGGGAAGAGTGGATTGATGCCGTCGTTGCAGTCAGCGGACAGGACGTCTGCATTGCGCAGGGCGTCGCGCAAGGCGAGCGCAGTGGCTGGGGACTTTTGCGCATCCACGAGTTCGGTGAAGAGGGTATCGAGGAACTGCGAGCCCGCGCCGGTGTTGTTAGGCGAACCAATCTCTTCGAAGTTGGTAATGTACGCGAGTGCAGTCTTGCGTGGTGTGCCCTTGATGTCGAAGATGGCGCGGCTGGCAGTGTAGGAAGAGAGCTTGTCATCCTGTCCCCAGGAACCGGTGAGTCCGAGATCAATGCCTACGTCTGCAGGTTGCGTGGCGGGTACGAGTTCGAGTTCAGCGGAAACGAGGTCTTCATCGTGAATGTTGAAGCGCTTGCGGAGGCTATCCATCACTTGTTCGGCGACATTGGAGTGCTCACCGGGTATGGAGCCGACGACGGGATTCATCTCTTCACCCGCGAGGACCTGGGTATAGGTGCGGGTGCGGAGCGTGCTGTCGGAGTGGGGAGCATTGTCGGCGATAACGAATACGGGGTCTCCCGGCGCGAAGCCGATGTTGACCTTGAGGTGGCGGCCGTCTACGGTGTCGATACGGCCGACGAGTGCGAGGGGGAAATTGGACCATTGGTACTTCTTCAGGCCGCCATACAGAGTGGTTTTGAACAAGGCGATGGAACCGGGCGCTTGAATGACAGGACGAGCTTTGAGGTTGATGTGTGGCGAGTCTTCGTGAGCTGCGATGACGCGAGAGCCGGTTTCGATGGGGTCGGAGCCGATGACGACGAAAGCAATGGCGCGGTCGCGATTATTGACGATGAGGCGAGCGCGGGGCTTGACCTGTGAGGGAGAAGTGAAGGGAGTGAAGCCGCTCTGCTGTGCGAGTGCACTCAGTGCGGCCGCGGAGAGTGCGGCGGATTTGGCCTGGCGGAGGTAGTCCTTGTATGGCTCGGCGAAGTGCATCACTTCGGTCTTTTGCTCGGGAGAGAGAGTGAGCCATGCCGACTTTGCGGCGACCCTGCCGGTTTCGTCGGGGACCGGTTCCTGCGCGGTGAGCGACAGAGGAAGGCAAAGGAGTAGAGCAGTTGCAAGAGACTTGCTTGTGGGCATAGCGGAAGGATAATGCATGGTGGAAAGCCCGCGCGCCCGATTTACAGCCAAGCTGGCCTACTCCGCTGGGGCCCTTTCCACCTGGGATCGTGAGAGCCCTCACGGGAGATTCGAGAGTCGGTTAATGTAAGCGGCCAATCCATATCCGTGATCAGCCGCGGCCTAGAATCAAGCATCGGTATTCATCGACAGTGTGAGTTAACGCGGGTCGACGAGGTCCATGGCGATCATTCCGAGGGCGGTGATGCTGGGGAGGAAGAAGTACTCCCCTCCGCGAAGCTCGACAAAATTGGGCAGGCCAGTGCAGAAAAAAGGTGGATTGGCGGGACTGGTATCGCCCTGTATGCAGTACTTCTCACCCTCCGAATGACTGCCCATGAGCAGGTCTTTTTCGTTGCCTAGATGGGCATCGTTTCCGTAGGCGATCCATTGCTGCTGCACGAATTCAAACTGGCGCGAGATGCTCGCGTTCAGAACCATGAAGATGACACCTCGATCGGTCGCATCAAGTTCTGAAGGGCCCTGCGCAGCGGAAGCATTGTCTTCAAGCGCGAAAGGGCCATAGGGCAGTCCGCGCCGCGTGATCCGGCGGCGATTGATGAGACGGCCTTGAAAGCCGAAGGCGTCCCGAGGGTTGACGCGGCGGATATGCGCGCCGATGGGACAGCGGGTACCCGCAGCATCGTTCCCATAGGTGAAATTCGTGCTCTGATTCGGATCCTGCGCAATGTCAGAGTTTGGTCGGTCAGGGGAAAGGTCGACCGGCGTGCCGTCTCTCCAGCGGCCGATGAATTTCGATGCAAGCTTCTCCCGCGCGAACTCATCTCCCGCGCCGTAGCGGGCGCCCCACTTATCGAGAAAGTGCCGGAAGGTGCCGACGTTCTGATGCAGCTTACGATACACCATGAATGTGCCATTGCTGGCCAGAAGATGTGGCACGGGCGCGACGGGCAACTCGCCAGCTTCGTCCGCATAGCCGAGCAGCAATTCGCCAGTTGCAAGCGGCGCCCATGTGCCATCAGGCATCAGCTTGCCCTGTCCCGGTTGCGTGCTGCGACAGACGCCAAGATAGTCGGGATTGCCGAAACCATCGGTGAAGCCGAAATGCTCTTTGAGCGTGACCTTGCCATCCATGACGATCGCTGTCGCGTCCTGGCTGGCGAGGAGACGTGCACCTCCGGTTTCCGTCATCAACGTTTGCATCTCTGTGGTACGGGCATCGAGCGCTTCCGGAGACAGGGCATGGATGCCGAGCCACGCGTGGACGTGGCCTTCGCGCCAGACCTGGTCCCAGTGCTCGGCGGAATTAACTCCGGTGTCGCCGAGAATGCCGCCGCGCTCCTGCATTCCCTGTTGGAACTCGACGGGAAAACTAATGAGGGTGGCGATCGGTAATTCGAGGCTGATCAGCCCCTGATGCGTGAAGGCGATATTGACGGTGCTCTGTGGCTTACCCTGATCCCAACGCTGGCCGGTAGTGATGACGGGGAGCAGTCGGTGGATGAGAGAGCAGGCGCGCTCCGCGTCTTCAAAGTGAAGGAAGCAATAACGAGCGTACGGCATGTTGTAGCCGCGGAGGACGAAGCCCTGGATGTCGGTCGCGTTGAGTTTACTCATTTCGCCCACCCGTCTTGATGTCGCGATGCGCCCCCATGACGCCGGGCGGAGGCGGCGGGGCGGCTTTGAGAATCCTGATGAACTCGATGAACTCCCGCTGCGTTTGCGCTGCGTCCATTCCCTGGTGGGTGGCGATGAAATCAGCCACGGCACGCTGCGTCTGCAGGGCGATGAGCGTATCGGTCACGCTCTTGTCGTTCACAGCGGCAAAGAAGAAGGTCGTCTCGATCTGGCAGGCTTTCATGTACCGCAGGAACGCAGGTACATCACTCGCCCCGGGATAGCCGGTGCAATGACTCCAGATGGCATCGAGGTGTTCGGGAATCTTTGTCGCCAGGCCAGTGAGGTATTTGTCGAGATCGCCGTCGCAATTCGATTCAAAGATAAGATATTTCGATTTGAGGTGTTCCTCGCATGCAGGCATGCCGACATAGATCACGTCGTCCATCACGACAAGGCGCGCGAGGTGCGTGCCCGGGGCGATAGCGAAGGGGCTGTCCACGCCTGTAGGGAGCGTCGCGAGATACTTGCGAATCTGAAGATCGTGCGACGGTACGGCACGCTCATCGTCCAGGATTGGTGAGAGCAGCGTGAGGCCGTAGACGCTGCCGCTCTGATTGGCCATCGTTCGTTTCCTCTTTGTGCGCTAAAAGACAGTCGGAGCTTCGCCAGTGCTGCCCAGATGTGCCTGAACGGTGATGACAAATTGCAGATACGCCTCGCGAAACTGTTCGGGCGTGCGGGTTTCGACTCCGTTGCCGAGGGTATCGAGCGCATTCTGCACGATGTGAGCGGACTTCACGTCATTCGCCGTCGCCTGCGGATAGGCGGTGTAGTAGTAGTCGGTGTCGAACTGCACGCGGGCGATGTATTCCTTGAACTGTGTAACCGGGACCGAGCCGGGGAACTTTTCACTCCAGCGCCAGACCAGATTCAGCCCGCGGCTGAGCACAGCTGAGAAGGCGTCGATGTATTGGTTCCAGGTGCCGTTGAAGTTGCTGAAGAAGAGCAGGTAGTCGTACTTCAGCCTTTCGCGCTCCTGCGTCTGACCGAGGAACGGGAAGCGATGCCGCGGAATAATGACCCAACGCGCGAACTGAATGAAAGAGAGATTGATGAGATCGGACTGCAAGGGCTTGACATGCCCTAGAACGAAGAAGAAAGCGCGCAGAATCCATGTCTTCCACGGCCGCATGGGCGTGATGGCGTTCATCGCGTAGACTTTGCCGTTGATATTGCTCATGGTGCTCCCATGTCAAGTATGAGGACGTTGGGATTCGCATCACCGTGGAATCACCGAATTGTGCCAGAGAAATCTATGCTTTGCACAGCAAAAACTGTAGGCCGTGATTTTTCCCTCTGTCGGGGCTCGATGATGTCTGAGAACGTGGCTAGGACAGGCTACCGTCCTTTCTTAAGGTAGAAGTATTTTCGTAACGGAGAATCGAAAGCCCCGTGGGGGCTGAGTAGTTTCAACTGAACAGGCTTCACTGGTACGATCGCTCTATATGTTTAAAAAGCATAATAAAAATTCCCGGTTGAGAAATTCATGAAGGCTTTAGTAAAGAGCCGCGCAGAACGCGGATTATGGCTGGAAGACATCGCAGAACCCCCCATCGGCATCAACGACGTGCTGATCCGCGTGCGCCACACCGGTATCTGCGGAACCGACGTTCACATATATCAATGGGACGAGTGGGCACAGAAGACCATTCCTGTGCCGATGGCCATCGGACATGAATTTGTCGGAGAGATCGTCGAGGTCGGATCGAACGTCAACGACTTTTATCCCGGCGACATCGTGAGCGGTGAGGGGCATGTCACATGTGGACGCTGCCGCAATTGTTTGGCGGGGAGACGGCATCTGTGTGCGTACACATCCGGCGTTGGCGTCAATCGGCCCGGAGCGTTCGCTGAATTCATCGCGCTGCCGATGACCAATATCTGGCGGCATGATCCCGGCATCAATCAGGAAGTCGCAGCCATCTTCGATCCCTTTGGCAACGCGGTGCACACCGCTCTGTCATTTCCAGTGCTCGGCGAAGATGTATTGATTACCGGCGCCGGGCCGATCGGCATCATGTGCATTCCGGTTGTCCGGCATGCCGGCGCACGCCACATAGTGATAACGGACGTAAATCCTTTCCGCCTGGAATTGGCTTGCAAAATGGGCGCGACACTTGCCGCAAATACTCAGGAAACGCCTCTCGCAGAGGTGCAGAAGCAACTCCGTATGCGGGAAGGATTTGATGTGGGTCTAGAGATGTCCGGGAATCCTGCGGCCATGCAGGAGATGGTGGCGAATATGAGTCATGGAGCAAAGATCGCCATGCTCGGAATCCCCGCGAAGCCGATGTCGATCGATTGGCGGGCGGTCATCTTCAATATGCTGACAATCAAAGGCATCTACGGACGCGAGATGTACGAAACATGGTACAAAATGACCGTCATGATCGAATCCGGTCTCGACATTTCACCGGTCATCACCCACCGTTTCAGCTACCAGGACTTTCAGGCGGGATTCGACTCCATGATTTCAGGCCAGACCGGAAAGGTCATTCTGGACTGGACCCACATTGCCTGAGAAGGCTTTCTGTGGGTTTGAGTTGTTCTTTCAGGATTACTCCCGATTTGGCGGCGGATCGGGCAGTTTGAGAATCGACTTTTCGCATGGCGCTGTTTACTTCTGCGCCTTCATGAACTCATGTACCAGCGCCGCAATCTCGTCTGCTTTGGTATCAAGCGCGAAGTGTCCTGCATCGAGTACGTAGACCTCCGCGTTCGGTACGTCCTTGCGGTAGCGTTCCGGCTCGCCGGGATCGAACGAGAGATCGTGCTTGCCCCCCAGAACCAACAGCTTTGGTTGCTTCTTCTGCATCCATGCCTGCCACTTTGGATAAGCATCGACGTTCGTGCGGTAGTCATAGAAGAGATAGCTTTGAATCTGTGCCGTGCAACAAGAGAATGGTGGGAGCGTTGTTCGGTCCCGCCTCTCGGTAGAAAATGGAGAGTCCATCGATCTTCACGGTGCGATAAAACACCTGCTGTTCCATTGCTTTGTCCTTTCTCTGGGCATCGCAGCCTACGATGGTTGCGGGCACGACAGCTAGGGTCGTCGGGGTTCGGAGGATCTCTTTCTTCCTATTCAACTTCATCGTTTGCCACCTCGTTCGCGGTTCCAGCGAAGAACCGGGCCGGCAATGGCGGAGACCTCGGATACCAACGTCCGCAACAGTGTCTTCGCGTCGCTCTGTCGGGAAAGGTTTGCACTCTGTCCGGCCCAAAGCGGGAGGAGCTCCGGCTTCGCAGCATTCTCGGCGGGGATGGAAAGGTTTCTTACGAGAGCGCGTTGCAAGGGATACGGGAGAAACTCCACTTCTGGGCGATTGAGCTCTTCGAGCAACTGGTTGTGTATTCCGCGGGCCAGCCTTCCAGTAAAGCCCCTGGTCAATCCTGTTCTGCGGGCGTTCCCACTGAGGATCGCGTTGCGATGAAGCGCGCTTGCACCGGAATCTTCACAAGCCAGAAAGGCCGTGCCTACTTGTACGCCCTCGGCTCCCAGAGCAAAAGCCGCGACGATTCCGCGAGCATCGGTGATACCCCCGGCAGCAACCACGGGGACCGAAACGACGTCTGCGACTTGAGGCACGAGCGAGAACGTTCCGGTGAGCGACTGCTCAGCGGGGAGCAGGAAAGAACCGCGGTGACCGCCGGCTTCAAAGCCTGATGCGGCGATGACGTCGACTCCCGCCTGTTCAAGAACGATAGCCTCGTCCGGTGTCGTCGCCGCTCCGATCGTAAGGATTCCCTGCGCACGGCATTCGTCGAGAATCTCCTTCGGCGGAATTCCGTAGATGAAGCTGAAGGCGGGCACCTTTGCATCGAGCACGACCCGCACCTGGTCCTCAAACTTGATCGGAACGTAAGGCTGATAGGTCGGGAGTGTGCCGCCCAAAGCCTGGATGTGACCTGCGAGGGGCGCCAGGCTTCGCGCGAACGCTTCACCCGAGGAAGTGCGTGCACCCTCATCTTCCATCGAGACCCACAAATTGATTGCGAACGGTTTGGGAGTGAGTGCACGAATCTCAGCGATCACATCTTTAATGACTGAAGGGCTCAACCCATGCGCCGCGAAAGAACCGAGGCCGCCGAAGTTCGAAACGGTCGCCGTCAATCGCTCTGTAGACAGACCGCCAAGAGGACCTTGAATGATCGGGTACTCGATTCCCAGGCTTGAAGAGATGCGAGTCTTGTTCCACTGCGGAGGCGAGCTAGTGGGCTGCTCTTTCATAACTACCTCTACTACCCTTTCAAAGCAGGAGGCAGAGACCGTTTGGTCTCTGCCTCCTTTTGCTACTCTGCGACTTCGAAGATGACCTCGAGCTCTATCGGCATACCGAGGGGAAGGCTGGCAACGCCGATTACCAGGCGAACCGAAGTTTTCTCGATACCAAAGACATCGCGAAACAGGTCTGAAACCGCGTCCGCGACCCTCGGCTGGTCGAAGAAGTCCCCGGAGGTTGCCATGAATATTCCGAGCCGGACGACGCGAGTCACTCTATCGAGTGAGCCCAAATGCTGCTTGGCCGCAGCAAGCGCGCCCAATGCCGCAGTGTATGCCGCGTCTCGCCCAGCCTCGACATCGAGCTCCTTCCCAAGTCGGCCAAGATACTTCGGCTTGTGGTCGACAACTGGGAGCATCCCGCTTAGGAAAAGCAAATTGCCCGTCTGTAGCGCCTCGACGTAAGTGCCGAATGGTGTCGGAGCGGGCGGAAGCTGAATGCCAAGGCCCTGTAATCGGCGTTCTGCACCGCCCGGCTGCGAACCTTTACCGCTTACCACCGGCTCGCGTGCGCACCGCCGTCAACGTGCAGCACCTCCCCAGTGACGGTACGAGCTTCCGTCAGGTAAACGACAGCGTCAGCGATCTCCTTCACGTCGGAGACCGTGCCCATAGGCGAGAGAGTCTTCATGAAGTCCTTCGGAGTGTTCTTGTGGAGCGGGGTATCGACGACGCCAGGTGCGACCGCGTTGAAGCGGATGTTCTCCTTCGCGTATTCGCTCGCGAGGCTGAGGGTAATCGCATTCAGTCCGCCCTTGGTAATCATCGAAACTGACGCCGGAAGACCCGCGATGGGGTTATCGAGCAATGCTGCCGTGACGGTTGTCACACTGCCGCCGGTGCCCTGTGACAGAATCTGTCTGACTGCGAGCTGGGTGATGAAGATGAATCCGTCGAGGTTGGTGGAGACGAGACTGCGAAAGTCGTCGGCTGTGTAGTCCGTGAAGGGCTTAGCTACGAAGATGCCCGCATTGTTGACAACCGCATCGATCGAGCCGAACTTGCTGATCGCGGTCTGCGCTACCTTCTCCGCCGTCGCTGCCTGACCGATGTCTCCGTCGACGAGCGCGAGATTTGGTGACGGCGCGAAGCCGGCCTTGGAAACGCTGCGCGACGTTGCGACGACGTTATAGCCGCGATCCAGAAAAACCTGGACAACGGCCGCTCCGATGCCTTGCGAGGCGCCGGTTACGATGACTGTCTTTTTGCTTGCCATACTTAGCTCCTGTGGTTTTCTTCGCAGAGCCCTCAGAGAATTCTGCTCCCGCCCGTGCGTTTTTTCACCATGTAACCATTAAACAATTTAATATACGGTTACACAAAGAGCAGATTCTTGTACGGCCAGTAAGGATTCTTAAAAGCTGTATGGGAGGCCTGAAAATTCTCAGGTCATGTTATGCATGACCTGAGACCCGGCGAGTAGGACTCAGGCGACGAATCATGACTATCGCAGGCAGTCAAACCGGCCTTCAATATGACACAAGGATCATGATTGCCGGGCACGCGCTCGAAATGCCGCTACCTTTGCCCTGTTGCCGCATAACTGTGGACTGCACCAGCGTCTCCGGTGAGCCTTGGTACGGTCGTAAAACCACAGCACGCATTGTCTGCCTTCGCAATGACGAACCAAATCAAAGTCCGCATGCGACAACAGTTCCGCTACGGACTCAGCAACGGGCGTCAGATACTCTTCAACCGTCTTCTGGCGGTACACGCGCTCGAAGTGCAGATTCGTTCGCGACTTTGCGTTGAGAACGCGATGGCTGACTGAGTGTTCAAGAAAACCATTCAGTTCGTCCAGCGGGAGCGTCTTTTTTGCTTTTCTCGCCTCTACTGCTTTCAGGGCGACCTCTCTCAGTTTGCGTGCCTTTCGAAGGAGAGCGCCGTCCGGCCATTTTGTTGATGGCCGACCATCGCGCAAACCCTCTCGGACAATCCATGCCGCAACGTCTTCATCGCTTTGCCATGTGTCGGTCAGTTCACTCCCAACCATATGGAGGGTATTGATGAAGTTGAGGGCTGGATGATCGCCCACAAAATCGACAGGAGAAACGACGTACTCCTGTTGCGATACTCCGGTTTTCATTGGCTCCTCCTAAGGGAGGCGTAACTTTATTGCATCCATATACAGGTTACACCAATCTCTTCTAGTGTAACCTGTAAGATTTGTGTTTGTGGTTACCAACAGACGCCCCGAAAGAGTTACAGCGGTCCTGAAGGAGCCTGACCTGTCTAAGTTTACTGGTTCGATTGCGTCCAAAATCGGAACGTGCGCGTCCTCCACCACACAAGGCGGTCACAGCACATCAGGAGAAGATAATATGAAGACCGCACCTCTCAAGTCGGTAAACGTCCCCCATCACAGAACTTAAATACCTTCCGACAGGTGTCAAAGCGAGTACGGGAGGCGAACTCGAGATCGCCCCGCTTATGGTGATATGGCCAACGGCGCGCACGGTACGTTCGTAAAGATGCCTGCGGGGCTTGAGAGCGAAGTGCACACGCATACGGAGGACTACTACACAGTCGTCATTTCCGGCGTGATTGTGAACACCAAAGTCGGCGGCACAGACGTGCCACTGCCGGTCGGATCGTACTGGTTTCAAAAGGGCAGCGAACCGCATGTGACCAAGTGCATTTCTCCTAACGAAGGCGTCTTCTTCATCTGGGTGCACAGCCGTGTTGATCGCACAAACTTTGCGGCATGACGGCTGAACTGGAGTTCCTTGGGAGAGTAAACCGGATGCTCGCACACCGATTACACTTTCAGTACGATGACCACAATCTCCCGCCGCAGATTCCTTACCAGCGCAGCCCTTTCTATTGCCGCAGCCCGCCTTCGTGCGCAGGGCGGAACGGGAGCTCATGTCAGCCTCAGGCTTCCCGCTGAGGCCACAGGACCCCACATGCCTGCCGACTTTGTCGGCCTTTCATATGAGTTGCAGCAGCTGTCGGATCCGAGCTTCTTCTCGAAGAGCAACACCGGATTGATTCGCGCGTTCAAAGCTCTGGCGCCTCGGGGCGTGCTGCGCCTGGGCGGCAACACCAGTGAGTTCGCCTGGTGGAAACCAACTCCCAGTTCCCCCGAACCCGAGCATCCGCAGACCCGCGTTGTCGAAGGCGAGCCCAAAGCGCAGTATTACGCTGTGACAGCCGAGGCGGTGCGCAACCTGGCAGATTTTCTGAAAGCGACGGGCTGGACGTGTCTGTATGGCATTGGGATGGGAACCAATACGCCCCAGCGTGCCGCCCAGGAAGCCGAGTTTGTGGCGACGGTTCTCGGCGCGAGCCTGCAATATTACCAGATCGGCAACGAGGTGGATCTGTTCGGGCGCCACTTGCGCGATCCAAAGACGTGGTCCCCGAAGACCTACCTGGAAGAGTGGCTCACGCTTGCGCGTGCCGTGAATGCCCGCGTGCCGGGGGCGAAGTTCGGGATGCCGGATGTCGCCGCGTATGTCGAGTGGTTGACGGAGATCGCCGATTCGTGGTCTTCGATCAAGAATCCGCCAAGCGTGACCACCCTTACGCACCATTACTACTTCGGCGGACCGGCAACAAACCCGGAGGTCAACATTCCCAACCTGCTGAAGCCGGCGACGATGGCCAAGGTGCAGAAGACCGCGGACACCGCGACCGCTGCGGCAAATAAGATGGGCGTCCGCGTGCGCATGACGGAAGGCAACACCTGCTATCGCGGCGGCAAGCCAGGTGTCTCTGACGTGTTTGCCTCGGCACTGTGGTCCGCCGACTATTCGCTATTGCTTGCCAGCAACAATTATTCCGGGATCAATCTGCACGGCGGCACTGGAAAGTCGGTCGCAAACTCCGTCGGAGGTTTCCTGCCGGGTGACGTCCTCCTCAAAGACAAAGGCGAAAGCCCGGAGCAGATCGCGACTCATCCTCATCCCTTCTACACGCCCATTGGGACTTTCGGCTCAGACTACCTGATGGAGCCGGTGGCTTATGGCCTCAAGTTTGCTGGAGGACTCAGCGGAGGGTCCTTTCTCCAGGGCGACTTCACCTCAGAGATTCAGGCGACGGGAGTCGACGCGACCGCCTACGCTGCTGTACTCCCCGGCGGGCACGTGAGCATCATCATCCTTAACAAAGACGCGGAGCAGGACCTCGAACTGAGCCTGGACTTTGGAACGGGTAAAACAGGAGCGGTGGAGACCGAAATGCTGCATGCCCCGGCGCTGGATAGCCGGGAAGCTCACATCACGCGGTCTCAAAAGCCCGGCGGTCCCAATAATGGAAAGTACACCGTGACGGTTCCTCATGCGACGGGACTCCGCCTGACCCTCAAGTGAAAATTGAATCCTATTAGGGGCTAATTATGAAAGGACGTAACGCTCAAATCGATGGGGAGGAGAAGTTGGCGGCCAGATGAAAGATGTGCTTGCGAAGAAGTTCGCCTGCCCGCCTGCCGTTTCCTTCCTCCAGCGCGTCGATGATGTCCCAATGTGCCTGCTGCAGAGTCACCAGGTCGACCTTGCTTTGAGAAAGCCATAACTGCAGTCGCACTTCGAAAGCGAGGGAGTTCCAGGTGCGAAGCAGAATGCGGTTGGAGGCTCCTTGTACGATCATCCGGTGAAAATGGATGTCGTGGCGGGTGTATGCGCCGATATCTTTTTTTCGCGCTGCAGCGAGAATGGATGTTGCTGTATTCCTCAATGCTGTGGTTTCGCCTTTGAAGTGTGCCGCGGCAAGTTGTGCTGCCAGTTCCTCAAGCGCGGAACGGACCTTATAAGCCTCGCGAATGTCCACCGGCGTTACTTCACGGACCCGGCTGCCCTTATATGGCTCGGTGACAACAAGGTCCAGTCCTTCCAGTTCGCGGAGCGCCTCGCGCACAGGTCCTTGGCTGGTATTCAGCTCCCGGGCAAGCTGTAGTTCAACCAGACGCGCTCCCGGCGGCAATTCGCCGTTCATAATCCTGTGCAGAAGCTCTTGTTTCACGCGTTCCGCCATGGATTCGCGATGCAAAGCACGTTCTTTTGCAGCCATGTCGCCTGATTATAAATAATGTGCGACCAAATATAACTATAAATAATCTATAGTTTATCGACGGTTCAAGTGAGGCGATGTGCTGTCCATGTACCTCGCCAGTCGATGTATACATTGTCACCAGTCCTGCCAGAGAGCAGGTCGATAGAGCATGAGATGTAGATAGCGAGGGCCTTGGTCTTCCTTGCTGCAAAACCTTGAATGACCTTCCTCCTTCCGGAGCGTGGGTTGCTTAAGCCAAAAGGCTGCTGATTCAGCGGCTCTTCTCAGACAAGAAAGATTTCGCCCATGTGGATTGTTAAGTTAGCGCTGGATCGTCCCTACACTTTCATCGTTGTTTCTATTCTGATCCTGTTTCTCGGCGCGTCGTCGATCATGACGATGCCGGCGGATATTTTCCCCAACATCGACATTCCCGTCATTACGGTCGTCTACGACTACCGCGGCCTGCAGGCGCAGGAGATGGAACAGCGCATCACGACTTTCAGCGAATTCATTATGTCGACAGTGAATGATGTGAAGTCGATCGATTCGCAGACGGTCCGCGGTTATGCCGTGCTGATGATTTATTTCCAGCCGCAGGTGCACATAGACGCGGCGATCGCGCAGGTGGGTGCCGCTGTGCAATCAATTCGCTTTCGATTTCCTGCCGGGGTGAACCCTCCGTGGGTCTTGCGCTTCAGCGCCTCTACCGTCCCGATCTATCAGCTGGCGCTGTCGAGCGATACATTATCGCAATCCGAACTATACGACTATGGCATCTTCCGCATTCGCCAGAAAATTTCTGTAATTCCAGGCACGTTGCTTTCAGCCCCGCACGGAGGCGTTGTGCGCCAGGTCATGGTGGATCTGAACCAGCAGGCTCTGCTGGCCAAGGGGCTGACACCAATGGACATCGAAAGCGCCATCACTGCGCAGGATGTAACGATGCCTACCGGAACTATCAAGATTGCAGGCCGGGAATATGGATCGAGCCTGAATAACAGTCCGCGTGATGCACTGGCTCTCAACGATGTCCCAGTGAAGGTCGTCAATAATTCTGTCGTCTTCATGCGCGATGTAGCGCACGTTCGAGACGGCTGGATGGTGCAGCAGAACATTGTGCGCGCCAACGGAAAGCCGTCTGTGCTGAGTCCCATCTATAGAAGCGGCTCCGTATCGACGCTCTCCATCATCAACGACATTAAGAACAAGGTTCTACCTGCGGTTCAGGCCGCTGCGCCGAAAGGCATGAAGATACAAGGACTGTTCGATCAGTCCGTGATTGTGCGCGCCTCGATTGAAGGCGTGCTTCGGGAAGGCGTCATCGCCTCCTGCCTTACTGCGCTGATGATCCTGGTCTTCCTGGGAAGCTGGCGCAGCACCCTGATCATCGCTATCTCGATACCGCTTTCCATCCTGAGTTCAATTCTCGTGTTGAACGCACTGGGGGAAACACTCAATACGATGACGCTGGGCGGACTCGCTTTGGCCATCGGTATCCTGGTAGACGATGCTACGGTGACTATTGAAAATATTCACCGGCACATGGGAGGGCAGTCGCTCTATGACGCCGTCCTTCAGGGTGCATCGGAGATTGCCACACCGACTTTTGTGTCGACACTGACGATCTGCATCGTCTTCGTCTCCGTCGTCTTTCTCACAGGGCCTGCAAAATATCTCTTTACGCCAATGGCCATGGCCGTGGTCTTTTCCATGATGGCCTCGTACATCCTCTCGCGCACGCTGGTGCCTACCCTGGTCAGGTATCTGCTCGCGGGCGAGGTTCATTCTTCGGAAGGAGCGCAGGATCACAGCGTGGAGAACCCCGGGCCGTCGTGGTTCCGGCGATTCAACGACCGCTTCAATGCCGGCTACCTTCGCGTGCAGAGCCACTACACAATTCTGCTGCATCGCTTTCTCGAACATCGCCGCGCTGCGCTTATTGGCAGCGCGGGCGTCATGGCAACTGCATTTCTGTTGCTTCCCTTTATCGGCCAGGATTTCTTTCCATCCGTCGATACAGGCCAGTTTCGCCTGCACGTCCGCGCAATGCCGGGCACACGCATCGAAGAGTCCGCTGTCCTTTTCAGCAAAGTGGAACAACAGATTCGCACTGTGATTCCTGCCGACCAGCTTGATCTGGTTTTGGATGATATCGGTCTGCCTCAGGATCCCATCGACTTCACCTTCGGTTTCACTCCGAACATCGGAGCCTTCGATGGCGAGATTCTGGTTTCGCTGAATCAGAAGCACCATGGTTCTACTGAGAAATATATTGAGGAACTGCGCAGAGTGTTGCCGCGCAGCTTTCCTGCAATGACCTTTTATTTCGAGCCGGCGGACATGGTGACGCAGATTCTCGACTTCGGTTTGCCTGCACCGATTGACGTGGAAGTACAGGGCACGGATGAAGGCAACTTCGACATAGCCCGCGACCTTCGCACAAAGATTGCCGCCATACCCGGCGCGGTCGATGTGCACCTTCAGCAGGTGATGGACAGCCCTAATCTGCAGATCGACGTGAACCGAACGCGAGCAGCGGAGTTTGGATTGACGCAGCAGGATGTGGCCAACAGCCTCTTCGTATCCATGGCATCAGGCTATGCTGTTGCGCCAAACTTCTGGGTCGATCCGAAGATGAACCTCACCTACACGGTCACGGCGCAGACGCCGCAGTATCGTCTGGACTCGATCAATCGCTTAAAGGAGACACCGATTCCCATCAAGACCGTGCCGAACCAAACGGAACTGCTGGGCAACATGGCCACCATCAAGCATTCATTTGAGCCGGTCGTCATCAATCACCATAATGTGCAGCGCGTCTATGACGTCATGCTCAACACACAGGCGACTGACCTTGGCACCATCGAAAAGAAGGTTCGCAAGATCGTCGATGAAGAGCAGAAAAAGCTGCCTCCCGGCAACGTGATCGAGGTGCGCGGCCAGGTGCAGAGCATGGATGAGGCATTTACCCGCCTCGGTATTGGTCTCGTCTTCGCCGCCGTGCTCGTCTATCTGCTGATGGTGGTGAATTACCAGAGCTGGGTCGATCCGTTCATCATTATCTGCGCGCTACCCGGAGCATTCTGTGGCATCATCTGGGCGCTCTTCCTTACGCAGACAACATTCAGCGTGCCGAGCCTGATGGGCGCAATCATGTCCATCGGTGTCGCCACAGCCAACTCGATCCTGCTGGTAACGTTTGCCAAGGAGCAGAACCAGCGCGGACATACTGCCTTTGAAGCTGCCGTTACTGCAGGGTCTACGCGACTGCGCCCTATCATCATGACAGCCTTCGCCATGATCGTCGGCATGTTGCCGATGGCGCTAGGTCTGGGTGAGGGCGGAGAGCAGAATGCTCCGCTGGCGCGCGCCGTTATCGGCGGTCTCTCCATGGCCACGTTCGCAACCTTGTTTTTCGTTCCACTCATGTACAGCCTCATCCACGGAAAGCGCGAGAACCAGGAGCGCGGCTTCCTGGAACAGGAGAATGCAGAATGACTTCCACAAGCACGAAAAATGTCGTGAAGACTGAAACTTCGACCTCATCCCAGAAGGAGGTTGTCCGAATCGGCGTTGCCTCTCTGGTGATAGTGCTCCTGCTTGCAATCGGCATCGTGCCTCGTGTGCTGCGAAACCGGGAAGCGAGGGACATCGTACATGCCAGCACAGTCTTGCAACCGGAGGTGATTGTCATACACCCACAAGTTGCTCCGGCACAGACTTCGCTTGTGCTGCCTGGAAATCTTCAGCCGATGTACAGCGCGTCCGTCTTCGCGCGCACCAACGGTTACATTGAAAAGCGCTTTGTCGATATCGGCTCGCATGTAAAGGCCGGCCAGCTGCTGGCCCTGATCTCAACGCCGGAAGTGGATCAGCAATTGAACCAGGCCCGGGCCGATGTTTTGCAAGCGACCGCAGCGCTGCAGCAGGCGAAGGCCTCATTGCAGCAGGCGCAGGCGAACCTCGATCTGTCACGGACTACCAGGGATCGCTATCTGCACCTCGACGGCACGCGCGCAGTCACACCGCAGTCTGTGGACGAGGCAAATCAGACTTTCAATGCGCGCACCGCAGATGTCGCGGCAGCGAACGCAAATGTCTCCGTAGCAGATGCCAGTGTGAAATCGAGAAAGGCAAACGTCGAGCGGTTGACGCAGATGCAAGGGTTCGAGCGAGTCGTCGCTCCATTTGATGGAGTTATCACAGCGCGCAATGTGGAGCAGGGCGATCTCGTCAACGATGGTAGCGACAACGGCGCCCGAAGCCTCTTCTCCATCGCGCAGAGCGACATCCTCAGAGTTCAGGTTGAGGTGCCGCAATCGGCGGCGCTCGACATTAAGCAGGGACAGCAGGCCATTCTTTCCGTGCAGGAAAGGCCAGGCCGCCAGTACACCGCAACTGTAGCGCGCGATGCCGAGTCGGTAAATCTCGCAGCACGCACCATGCTTACAGAAGTGCAGGTTGATAATCATGACGGTTCGTTGGTTCCCGGCATGTATGGTGAGATTAAGTTTGTCATCACCCACCCGCAGAAATCTCTCATCATTCCCACCACGGCACTCGTAATCGACAAGAATGGCACGCACGTCGTCGCTGTGACTGCGGACGACAAAGTACATTTCATCCCCGTCGATGTGAGTCAGGACATGGGATCGCAGATTGAGATATCGACCGGCTTGCACGGCGGTGAGAGTCTGGTCACCAATCCCAGCGATCTGTTGAGCGAAGGGCAGAGGGTCTCTCTTGCTGAATAGCATGACGATGCACGCAAGACTATTAGCAAAAGGAAGCGCAGGATGAACAGATTCTTCCCCATCTCGATTGGCAGTGTGACCCTGCTGCTTTGCGGCTGCATGGTAGGCCCGCAGTACAAGCGGCCCGCCGTCGCCACCCCTCCTGCTTTCAAGGAGGCTCCGTCGGCGCAGACCGCGGCAAATGATGGATGGAAGCCCAGCCAGCCCAGCGACCAGAATCTCAAGGGTGACTGGTGGCGAATGTATCAAGATCCGCAGTTGAATCAACTGGAAGCGCAGGTGGATACGGCAAACCAGACGCTGAAGGCTGCCGAAGCAAATTTCCGAACCGCACGTGCTTCTATTGGCTATGCACGTTCGTATGAGGCTCCAACCATAGGGACAAGCCCTGGCGTAGCATCGGTTCGTGAATCGGCGAATTCGCCATACTTTTTGACAAATCTTGCCAACAACGGCTCAGGAGATTTCACCCTTCCTGTTGATCTGAACTATGAGATTGATTTATGGGGACGCATTCGCCGCGGCGTAACCGCAGCCCGCGCGCAAGCGCAGGCAAGTGCCGCAGACATGGAGACTGTACGCTTGAGCCTGCATGCCGAGCTGGCGATCGACTACTTCGGACTGCGCACTGCCGACGGCCAGGAGCAACTGTTGGACGCTACGATCAAGGCATATCAGAATGCATTGGATCTGACGCAACAACGCTTCAATGGCGGGCTTGCTCTGCAGTCCGATGTAACGCAGGCACAGGCACAGCTCGATCAGGCACGTGTTCAGCGAAGCGATGTTGAAGTGCAGCGCTCGCAATTCGAACACGCAATTGCTGTCCTGATCGGCCAGCCGCCGGCCGAGCTTAACCTGCCCTTCGATCCAATAAATCTACACGCGCCGGTTCTTCCGGGTCTTCCCCCTATGCTGCCGGCCGATCTGCTGGAGCGCAGACCCGATATCGCCGCCAACGAGCGGCGCATGGCTGCCGCGAATGAACAGATCGGTATCGCAAAAGCGGCTTACTTTCCAACGCTGTCACTCAGCGGACTGATTGGGATGCAAGGAACCTCCGCACTGAACTGGTTTACGTGGCCGAGCCGCCTATGGGCTGTGGGGCCAACATTTTCAGAGACACTTTTCGATGCAGGCAGACGCCGTGCCAGCGGCGATCGTGCTATTGCTGCATACGATATGACTGTTGCCGACTACCGTCAGTCAACGCTCAGCGCCTTCCAGCAGGTAGAAGACAATCTCGCCGCCTTGCGAATCCTGCAAAAGGAATCAGACCAACAGCATCATGCGACGCAAGCTGCTCTGCAATCCATGCAGACCTTCGAGGAACGTTACGAGGGTGGTCTGGACTTGTATCTGGAAGTGATTACATCCCAGACCACAGCTCTTGCAGATCAGAGAAACGACATCGACATTCAGCGCAGGCAACTGGAGACGAGCGTGCTACTAATCAAGGCACTTGGCGGCGGCTGGGATGTGCAGCAGATGCCGAAGATGTAGTGGCGGCGTGTCAGACTCCTTTCTAGATAAAGAAAGCTGTCTGCAGCTACTTGCAATCAGCGGCGGCACCTAAGGTTTCAGAAGAGACTTGCCGTAGTTAACAGGAATGGCGAAATTC
>Ga0207057_1002_pt1 | contig 72456 bp, 68 predicted proteins | sample Alteio_BWMinCont_33_FD_153265 | JGI IMG/M metagenome (GOLD analysis project Ga0207057, IMG submission 153265) | Enriched cells from forest soil in Barre Woods Harvard Forest LTER site, Petersham, Massachusetts, United States -... | ecosystem: Environmental > Terrestrial > Soil > Temperate forest >... | reverse complement strand
GCGGCTACGACGATCTGGAAACGTCTTCAAGCGGTGAAGGATTGCGCAGGTTTGTGGTGGCTTATCCCAAGGGCTATGAGCCGGCAAAGGCGCGTCCGCACAGATAGTCGTGCAATTCGATTCCCATCCCGCGCCTGAGAATTCAGCTTTTGAAAACGAAACGATCGTGGCTATCTCCACGCCGCCGGGTCGCGGTGGTATTGGCATCGTGCGTCTGTCGGGGCCGCGTGCTCTCGAAATAGCCCTGCCATTATTGAAGTTGCGCGGCGAACTCGAGCACACGCGCGCCAGATTCGCCGAGATTGTTGATCCAGAGACGCAGCAAAAGCTGGACGAAGCAGTCGTTACATATTTTTCCCGGCCAAATTCTTATACAGGGGAGGACATTGTAGAGATTGCGGCACATGGCTCTCCTGTCATTCTCGACCTGCTCGTGCGGCAATCACTTGCCTGCGGAGCCAAACTCGCGCAAGCTGGAGAATTTACCGAGCGCGCCTTTCTGTCCGGGCGTATTGATCTGACACAGGCCGAGGCTGTTCGTGATCTGATCGAATCGCAAACGCTATATCAGGCCCGTGTTGCCGCTCAGCAATTGGGCGGAGCGCTTTCTCGCCGGATTAAACCCATCAAACAGAGTCTCGTCGAGTTAATTGCAGTTCTCGAGGCCGGCATCGACTTCGCGGAAGACGATGTGGATGTGGCCCCGGATGCACAGATCATCGCCCGCATAGGAGGCGTGGCCGCTCCCCTCGCAGAACTGGCTCGTACATTCGAGCATGGCAGGATTGTCCATTCCGGCATGACGCTTGCCATCGTAGGGCGTCCCAATGTGGGCAAGTCATCCCTGTTTAATCGTCTCGTCGAGCGTGAGAGGGCTATCGTTACTGCGATCCCAGGCACGACGCGTGATTTAGTAACTGAGAGAGTTGCAATCGGGGGAATACCAATTGAGCTGGTGGACACGGCAGGCTTGAGAGAAGCAGCGGATGAAGCCGAGTTCATAGGAATACAGAAATCGCGGGAGACGTTGGCTGACTCTGATCTGGTGTTGGTCGTCCTGGATGCCTCTGCCGCGATGCACAGCGACGATGCGGAGTTGGTCGCATCTGTGACCGGGCGACGCGCGCTGATCGTGTGTAACAAGTCGGATCTCGGCAACGAGTCATTGAGCTGGCAGTTACCGATAGAAGGCAACGGGACGTGTGCGATCCGAACGTCTGCCTTAACTGGAGAGGGCATCGATGATCTGCGTTCCGCGATTCTCGACCTCCTGCGAGGTTCCGGCTCTGGAAGCGAGGATGGCATGTTGACGAACATGCGCCATCACCAGGCCGTCACGGCCGCGCGCGAAAGCCTGGAAGCAGCAAAGCAAGCCGTGAGTAACAGAACGCCCCATGAAATGATGCTGCTTGATCTTTATGCGGCATTGCGCCAGATGGACTTGCTCACCGGCGAAACAACAGCCGACGACATTCTGAATCTGATCTTCTCTACTTTCTGCATCGGGAAGTAGAGCAAAGTCCTAGAAGGTCCCATCCGACCCTAAAGGGGCCACAATCGCCGGTAATTACGCCCACATTCATGCTGGGACGTCCATCAAAGTACGTGATCATCCATCGAAATTGTGTACTCTGACGAGGGATGCACAGTGGCGTTGGACCGACAGCAAGATTAAGGTATTAAAACCTCGAGCAGTTCGCTATCTGGTGCTAGATGAATGCGGGCTAAGAGTTTATCCATGAATAGTGTTGGTCTTGATTCCGGCGACTGATTATCTTGTTGGTGGTGAGCGGAACTGGGCGAAGATGCGGCTCAACATGGCACAGATCAAGTCGTGTCCACCTGCACTCGGTTGAAAGAGTACAGTCTCCCGCGGACGCTGCTCAAAAGTAAAAAAGAAGAAAATGCGCACCGCTTGGAAACGGGGAATCCCGTCTTTGTCGAATTGCGGAGGCAATTTCTCGCCAAGCGAGAATGCGGCGAAGTGCTAGTCTTGAGCGGTTTGCACGTGACGTGCTTGCTGAATGGAATGAGTCACAGAAAGATTGTGGCACTTAGTATCGAGCGAGAGTGCAAATTTCATGGAACCGCATATCCAAGAAGCTCATCAACTGTCTGACCTTCACACTTTGGATCCCGGCTTACAAAATGATCGTGGCCAGTGTAGCAACGGTAGAGGGCTACGAGACCGAGACCTGCTTCTGACTGAGAATAGCCGTAGCCGTCAACGCCCATTATACGTTTGCCTTCGCAGGCACTATCGGTTGAGATGAAGTAATCAGTAGCGCCGTCTTTGCAGCCGTAGAAGGCCAGAGTGGCACCCTGTTGAGGTCCTTCATAAAGATGGCCTAGCGTAGACTCTAGCGAGAAACCGCCGCCAGGGTCAATCCAGCCCGTCGTGACTTCATGCACGGTTTTGTTTGCGTATCGATTTAAAGTCATCAATGGGTGATTGGGAATCCACTCGACCTCTCCAATGTCCCAGTGGTCAGGAAAGCCCGATTTCCCGGCCGAAGCAGGAGACGCATCCCAACGTGGCGGAGGGTTCGAAATAGATGTAAACATCTGGATCGCAGGGTATGGACCAACATTAACATTGCCGTACTGATCCCGTAGGAGTCCTGCTATAAAATTCGACTCGTTGCCGCTTAGATTGGTGTCAAAGGACTTGAGCTGTTGCCAGGAAGTGGTTCCTGTCAGGAGCGAAGTATTCTTGATTCGATATAGTGTGACTCCTGGCTGACCAAGCTCGGTAATGTTTCCCGTCGTTGACGGATTTCGCAACGGGGTGTTAAAAGCCGCATACCAATATTCTGTGCTGGGATCATATGCCATATCGCCCCAGGTTGCTTCCGGGATTAGGCCGTTCGAGGTTAGCGTTCCAACAACTGTAAAATGAATTCCGTCGGCTGAGATAGCTTCCACGTGCTGGTTCAGCGGTGGCGCGTTTGAGTCTTCATAAAACAGCCAGATCCCCGCCTTATGATCGCTGTTGTACACTGCCGGCTGGCCGACACCATAGTAGATTTGTGTAGTAGCAGATATGACAGGCTGAGGATACTTTTGCCAGTGGATCCCATCACTGGAAAACGCCACCCCTATCTTATTGGGAATAGCTCCGATCCCGACATAATACATTGCATACGAGTAATTCTGGCCGTTGCCTAACGGGTTATTGAAAGTCCCCTGAACAACCTTTGGGTTACAAACATAGACTGAATCCCAACTGCCCGGGGTTTCGCCCAGGACAGTGAAAGGTCCGGTCATTGCGTGAGTTGAGAGGTCGATCGATGCGTATTGAATCGTGTCAGTATCCTGAGACGAGAGATTCGGATTGCGCGCCGCACCGCACCACCAGAACTGCTGCAGGTTCCCCACCTGTATCACTGAAGGCGAATAGTCGTAGACTCCTGCTCTCCCCAGAAAAGCGCCCGCGGGTGGACCGTTGACTTCTATGCCACACCCTGTTCCAACGGCAATCACGCAAAGTGTGGCTAACCTCACGACAAATCTAAGGTTTGCATGTTTCAACGCGGAGACTTCAAATCCTGCAAGCCAGTCCGATGTGATCATCAAGCATTTCCATCCAGGGCTAGAACCACACGATATGCCATCGAGATGGCCATGGCATCAACCAAAGCCAAAGTATAGAGCTGTACTTTATCAACAGGCAGATATAGACGGAGTGCGAAACCTTTAGCGGCGTTCAGGTGCTATCTTTTTCATAGACATGCTTTGGCTTGACAACCCCCTTCCTGAATACTTTACGTAAGCCGGTACGAAGAGCAGTATCTCCCTTCAGCAAGACATCTCTAACCGGTTCCTCCGGGCGGCCGCGAAAAGTGGTCACATGGAAATACTCATGAGCTTCTATTGGTTTTGCGGAAAAATGGTAGTTGGAAACGCAACAACGGGGAGCGTGCGCTGCCCTGACCTTGTTCACTGAATGCCACGAATATTCATGGGTGGCCATTAGGACCAAACGGTTAGATCTGCTGACGATCTCACGAGGATTGCCTTCGGGTCCATGATCCCATAGTTCCAGGTTCCCACCGCATTCCTGGTTCCAAGCGGGGCTCACGTAATAAAGCAGGTTTAATACTCGGTACAAATTGCGATCCTTGTCGTGGGAGTTATCTAGATGCGGATTCAGGAAGTGATCTTCCCCCATCAGGCTGATTCCCCCCCCCGCGTAAAGATACTGATCAGGGATCATTTCCTGAATTCCCGTAATCTCCTCGACGAGCTTTACAACCCGTGGATCCTGAAAGGCATAAATAATTTCTTCCAGCATGGGGTTGTAGCGATCCATTTGGGCAGCAACAAATTTGTGTTCACGAAGGCTTTTACGCTCCATTAAAGATGGACTGGACCCACTCTTCCGGCAGTACGTCATCAACAAAACAACTCGGTATTCTTCCGCTCTGTTGAAAGTCAACCTTAAGAGACTCAACCCGCGGTTCCAATGCAGCCAAAATGTTGTCCGCACATCCCGATCTGGTGACGACTACAGTTTTCGAACTGGTTTCTGACATGAGTCCTTCTTCAAGTCAACTAGATTCAATCCGTTTCTGTTAACGATATCACCGTGCTCGATTCCATGACCGCAGTTCGGCGGTTTAATTGATCCCGTTCCGGATCATGAAACCATCCCCATTTAGAGAAGTATTTCACCGCCGAAACAATGTGATGCTTCAAAAGTTTGGTGCTTTGATAGGAGCCTTTTGCGTAACCATGCACTACCGATACGTGGGGGTTAAAAACAGTCTGAGACACACGTCCGATACGTCGGCAAAGATCTACATCCTCGAGGTACATAAAATAACGCTCGTCAAAAAGGCCCACTTCGCGTAGTACAGAGGTACGAATAAACATAAAACATCCAGAGAGACTCGGCACTTGCCGGATAACTCCCATGTCAAGATCAGTAAGCTCATACCTGTTGCAGTGATTCTTGAAGAGAGTATTGCTCCACGAGCCAAGAAAACGCCGCATGAATAGATCGAACGGCGATGGCAGAAGCTTGCAAAGGCGCTGTTCTGTGCCGTCAGGGTAGAATATTCGCGGCATTACTAGCCCGAGATCTGAATGGTTCTCCATAAATTGGTAGAGGCTCTCAATAACGGCTGGCTTGAACGCGATATCAGGGTTAATCACTAAGTGGTATTTTGCCGAATCGAGCGTTGTCTTGAGTGCAATATTGTGCCCTGCGCCAAAGCCTAGATTCTTCCCAACACTGATATAAATAGCATCGTGTTCTTCTACTGTGGCTCTTAACTCGAGTGAGGGGGAGTTGTCAACTACAATCGTTTGTAACCAGCCTACGCATTCTGACAGCGAAGCAAGCAATAGTTGTAACTGCTGGGGAGGCGTCTCATGTGTCACAACCGACGCAATTACCTCATATTGTTTCGAATTGTGGGTTGGAAGTCTTACATGCATACGGGTTTATTGCTACATTCACTGCAATGCTTCAATCTCTGGCGGATTGATAGTAAATGCGAATAGCGTTTAGTAATAGAAATCAGCAATTTACAACGGTCCGCCGCCATTTTCCAGGCGGAGGCACGCTCCCCTCCTGTCACGTTTGCATCATGGCGCCGATAGTATAGAAGCTCTTCATCGAGATAGAATGTCTTTCCGATCATACAATTGACGACACCGATCCACGAGTCGTGCATGGGAATTCCCTTTGGGAATGGAAGAACCGCTTGGAGTATGTCTCTCCTAAAAGCCATGAGGCTGCCCTGATACAAATTTTTTATCAAAGTCTGCATCAGACCTAACTTCGCAGGGTTCTCCGGGCTAAATCTGCGCATGTTTAGAGGGCGATTATTTTCATCAATCATTATGCTGTTTGTCACCACTAGACTGACAGAGGGGTCATTCTCAAATACCAAAAGTACTTGCTTCACTTTGTTCTGTAGCCAAATATCATCTTGGTCGCTAAGGAAGATATAGTCCCCTGTTGCACCGGAGACTGCACGTTCGAAAGTCGGGACTACGCCCTTATTTTTGTCATTCCGAAATAAGCGGATACGCTCGTCCTGAATATTGCACAGCAACTTCCAAGTGTCATCTGTGGATGCATCATCTACCACAACCAATTCATCTCTTGAATTCAATTGTGTCAAAATGGAGTCAAGCTGTTGCTTCAGGAAACGAGCACCGTTGTATGTCGCCATGCAGACTGTGACTTTAGGGTGTAGCAATCCGCCAGTTTCTTGACTAGAGACCAAATCAGACATACATGCTCTCTTGCGCTCTTTTCCAGTCTTCAATTCGCCGCTTCCTAGACTGCAAGAGTCGCTTTTTGAGCATTTTTAAGGTAATTCTCCGGATTGCTGGGTCGTCGCCTCGTTTCCAATGTTTATATAGGCGATATACGAGACTCGCTGTATGGTAGAGTCCTGCCAGTGTTCCAAGCTCCATGTCCCAAAAGGCACAACCTGCTTGCACGATGTTCCGATACCGTTCTAGCGTGACCCTCTTTTTTACATCAAGCATCGAAAATTCATGTTCTACCTGAATATTTCCGGCTATAAATACTTTCTTGCCATTGCGATTGAGCCTGTTGAAGATATAGGCGTCGCAATAATCTAGCCAGAAAAGCGGGCTATATCCACCAATTTCGCGAAGGTCGCTCACGCGCAGCGTGGAGGCGGAATTAAACGCGAAGGTTGCCTGGGTTGGGATCCCAACAAAACCCAGATGGAAAAACCTGGGGACCGCACTTAGAAGGAAATAATTAGGAGATAACATCCTTCCTTTTTCGAGAATCTGTGGAACAACCGCCGAAATCTCAGGTGAAGCCTCCACGCGAACGATGGCGTTGCAGAGGTTCTCCAAGAAAGTTTCCGGTAGGGCGGTATCCTGATCGAGGGTCAAAAGCCAGTGAAAACCTTCTTGTTCTGCTAGTTCCAAGGCGCGGTTATAGGCGTCAGCCAGGCCGTGGTTACTGGACGATGATTCATAGTTCACGCCTTTGGGAAGAGTGCCCTGACACTCTCCACCAACTGTGTTGTCGTAGAGAAGTATTCTAACGCGCAATTTTTCCGGTGGCATCCGCCTTATTGCACTCTGTAATGTCCTGAAACTGGCCGAGCATTGCACGGTTGATTTATAGAGGACAATAACCGCCAAGAGTAATACCGGTGCCTGTTCGAATTCAGTAGGAATGACTTCAAGCTCTTCCAATGCTTTTCTCCCGCAAGGTCTCTAGAGAGGCGCCATGGGATTGACGAGCGACTCCAGGGTATGCTGGCTGATAGCAAGTCATGAAATCGATTAAATAGAAATATCGAGGCTGAATCAACCTCGTTGTTGCGACCAGCTGCCTCCGGGAGAAAGGATCAAGCCAATGTACTGCGGGATGAATCAAGACAAGCACTCACCGGAATTTAGCTGCCGACTCAGCCAAAGGCTCCCTCCGGCAAGGAGGCGCGATGCCCTCTACCGCTTCGTTTGTGAAGGGAGATGCTCCTGGCTGGCTCCTGGGGTTCAATTAGCGCTATCTGTAAACAGAGCAAGACATACACGAATTGGAAATATCTTGGTTGAACGGCTAGAGATTGCGCTACAAGCACTGCGCCAAACGCGGCGAAGTAAACTAAATCATTCCGCAATGTCAGTAACCGTTTTTTGGCAGCAATCATTATTACGATGGCATATGAGATGTTATTAAAAAGATTAATATAGAGCCAGCTGGAAGGGGTTTCCCACACCTGGGGGTTCACAAGTTGACCAAATAAATTCTCTGCGATCTTGGGAACAACGGCGAGTACATAAAGATAATGCATTTGCAAGCCATCAAGCACCGCAATGGTGTTTGATGACTCCGCTTCCTCAAAGCGGTGAGCAAGCATCTTCCCGGCCAACAAGGGCATTATAAAATTTAGCGCGACGATGAGTAGCAGCAAAGTCGCAATGCGCTTTTTCCTCCATGTATTTAACCGGCTCCCGGAAACCAGGAATAAAAGCATTACTACACAGAATTCGTAGCGATTCAGGAGCGCGAAAATTAGTGCCACCAACAGCAGCCAGTTCTTTCGCCTCACCCGTGAATATAAGAAGAGAGATAGATTGAGAAGATCGAGAATCTCTTTATTGACGCAGAGCAGGCTCGTGGTGGTTGTAGGATTAAGCAGCAATAGAGGTAGGAATGTTACCAGAGAAATTGAAAAGGTCTTTTTGAGCAACAAAATCGAAGTTGCGAATATGGCATAGTTGGTTAGCATTACCAGAAATGCGTTGTTAAGAACAAGCCATATAAAAACCGGAGTCCATGTTGTGTTTGGAAAAGATGAGAGGCTGGCTATCACATATGGATCATAGCGACCTTCTCGTACTGAATCAGCGAGGAAGATATAGATGGTTGAATCCACTGCAAACTTTTCGTTTGTTGTATCGTCGGCGAGGGACGGGATGACACCTTGGAAAAAGATGGCTAGCGCCACGACGACATAAACAGTCATCAGTGCCAACAGAATCAAAGATCTGATGCGGATGCGCTTTGTCAAAATGTTTAGTGGGTCAATGATCATCTTTGTGACGCCTGATTCGATACGCAAACCGTTGCTTAGATGTAATAACTCTCTTCGACTACGTTCTGGACACGCAGGAGCGAAATGAGATACGCAACCCCTCGATAATATAATCTAGGGTTTCACCAAGTAGTTGCATTACACGTTACTGCCCGAAATGACTATAATCCGACGCGCCGCCCCATATTTCCCCGTATGGCGTCGACAAGACCGCAGGCTATGTTTTTTAGTTTTTTCCACCGCTGCTCTTCTACAAGGATAATCTTAGCGGGGATCACGACCAACAGGGATCTGCAAGTGTAAAATGCCCAGCCCGGATATGTCCGCCAATACCTTTGGACCATCACGATACTATTTCGAGTCATGTAGTATCGGCGTCCAACACTGTGATGAGTCGCCCAAAAGGATATAACCCTCAGCACGGTATGTTGTCTCGGAGATCCAGGAGAGTGCAATAGTATTGCTCGCGGACACATAATAACGATGTATCCAAAATCACGCAGACGGAAGCTGAATTCATGATCTACCTGGTCAATGAAAAAATCTTCACGAAACCATCCACAAGTCTGGAACACTGATACAGAAATCAGACTACCTGATGTCATCACCTCCAGGGGGGCTCCATCTTTGGCCATGAATAACGGCTCGGAAATGTTATTCGTATTTCGGTCTTTGTATCGCGGCGCAATCATAGCAACGCGTGCACGTTGTGGGTGCGCATCGTATTCCGACAACATCTGCTCGATGTAGGCCTCAGTCACAGTACTATCCTGATCGAATAAGGCTACCCATGAATAACCTTGCGAAAGAGCCCATTGTGAGCCCAAATTCAATGCAGCTGCAATTCCCAGATTGTTTTCATTGTGTATGACGGTGCAGTGAAACTGATCTCGTGCCTGATCAACCACAGAAAGAGTTGTTGCCGACGACCCATTATCTACGATGACAATGTGCTCTACCTGCCTGCTGAGCAGGTTCAGGTTGCTAATCAAATCTGGTCCCGGATAAAAAGTGACCACAACAGCACAGGCAGAATGAGCGCTCGGCACGGCCTTGCCTTTCTCATAGGCAGGAGACTGATGCAATACAGTTTCGCTTTTAGGGAGATTCGTGCGTCCGTGGCTGAGTGGCGGTTCAATCTGACTCATGTTATTTATCTGAAGCATCATCGGCTTCACAATTTGGACAAGTTTCGTATGTTGGCCCGACGCTGAAATCTCGAGATCTTGTCACAATGCGGTATACGGGAGTGCAATTGTTTTTTGCGCCCTTCTCTGAGAGCGTCAGCCATATAGAGATAAGTGAAAGAATCTGCGGCGATGCGCTGAGAGGTCGTGCCTTCGAGTGAAGGATTTACCCATTGGAAAAAGATAATTACACAAGCCAATGCATATGCAATTGCCAGCCCGGCCAAACACCACCAAATCCATGGTCGGCGTGCCGTTAAAATGTTTATGGGGTTCATACTTCAGTTATTCAATATTGTGAACTTCCATTCTAGGTAGCAGGAGAACTGTTGGCATCGCGACCTCCTATTGGCAAAAGCCTGACCGTACTTCTTAAGTTGGGTTAAGTTGGGATCCGAATACAGCTAGCACCTGCCACCGCATCTCTGAGTTGTCTTTCAAGCAGAATTTGGACAATATACTTAAACGAGGTGGAGATCACGGGGTTCTCGGCATTGCTTGATCCTTAGGGAGTTCTTTAGGTAATGAGTTGCCAGAGTGGCCTAGAGCCGAATAGAGGTTAAGTACCCCCCTCATTAATGGGTTTGGACACCATAGGCGAGTCAAAGCATCTGCAGCTGCGGTCAACGGTCGAAGGAACGATGGATTACGAAATAGTAAATCGCGAACTGCGTGACGCAATGAGTTTTGTTGAACTGGCCGATGCTCGGGCCAGATCTCATGGAACATTCGCGATGACAGGCCCACCCCAAAGGCGCGTCTGCAAGCCTGTCGAAAGTTGGTAGGATGCCAGTGACTGGCAAATGCCTGAGGAAGGAACATAATTTCAAGGCCATGTTTTACATAGAGGCGGTAGCCAAGCTCGATATCCTCCATCGCCGCTCTTGTGAAAGATTCATTGAAAGGATTCTCTTGCAGGCATCTCGTTTTTAATGAGAGATTGCTGGTATAGAAGTGTTTCCAGTCGGGTGGCACTCCGCGTAGTAAGTCATTGTAGGCAAACTGCATCCCGCTATCATCGAGCCATCGCATGAACTTCGTGACAGTTTGGCCGGTATCGCTCCAACGCGTTAATCCTAGGGCCGCAACTTGGATTCCGGGCTGCTGCTGGTGCAATTGCAGGTGTGCAGAGACGAGCGTTGAGGAGGCAAGAATATCGTCTCCGATCATCAAACATATCGGCGATTTAAGCATGGTTATGGCTAGATTCCGGGCACTAGCGGGACCGCCATTCTCCTTACGCACGAGGCGAAGGTGAAGAGGGGTTTGTCGTCGGTATTCCTCAAGTAGTCGGGGTGTCGAATCCGTCGAGCCATCATCCACCACAATCACCTCGAAATCAGTCGAGGACTGACGTTCCAGGTGTTTAAGGCAGGAGAGAAGAACATCCGACCGATTGTGTGTCGGGATGATCACGCCGATTGGATATGCGAATCTTTCCGATGCGCTGTTACCCTGTGGTGTCTGGTTGTTCATGCGCGATGTGCAAATTATACAAGAGCAACCAGTGGCACCGCATGCGACGTGTGCGACCTCGCAGCTTTAGCACGAAGAGGGTTGGGGGTAGCCTTGTGATGGGATGGAGATCGGCAGTGATCCGATGGATCGATTAACATCGAGAAATGCCGACGAGCTTGGACCAACTCGGGGAGTTTGATCCTGAACTCTCACCAACTCCAAAGCTACCCACGACGCAACGTGCGCTGTTATCTGGCGGACGTCGTGCAGCGGGAATGATTGCCAGTTTCTTTCTTGCTCAGGGGGCGCTCCAGAGTGTTCAGGTTCTGATGGGGCTATTCTTGGTTCGCAAACTAAGCGTGGACGCATATGCGCAATTTAGCCTGGCTTTTGGCTTCCAGGCCACCATGAGCGCGCTTATGGATCTCGGATTCTCAAGCACAATTGTTCCGCTGGTCGGCGATCGACGCAACGATCCCGCTCTCGTCGGTCGATATGTGCGAGCGGCTAAACATTTAAGAGACCGGGCATTCTGGATTCTCGCTCCATTTGCTGTCATAGCCTTTCTCGGGATGATGTACAAGCACCATTGGAGTTGGAGCTTGCAACTCCTGCTTCTGTCATCAGTGCTGGTAACGCTCTACTCAAGTGGACGCCTTTCTTATAACTCTGCGCCGTTGTTTATCTTTGGACGTTTGCGGGAATTCTACGTTCCGCAGACCCTTAGTGGGCTTGTGAGACTTACTGTTTATGAGGTTCTGCGCCTTCTGGGAGCGCTGAACGCATGGACCGCTGCCTGGCTTAATGCGTTGAATGTGACCGTCAACGGTAGCCTGCTGGGAAAAGAAAGCCGTAAGTACGTGGAATGGCCCAAGAATGACGATCCGTCTACAGATCGAGAATTGCTTCGATACATACTTCCAGCCACCCCCGCCATTATCTTTGCCGCGTTTCAGGCGCAGATTTCATTATTCTTGATCAGCATTTTCGGACAAACAGCAAACATCGCTGAAGTGGCAGCACTGGGCAAGTTGGGGCAACTCTTTACAGTACTCATGACATTCAACGTAGTGGTCGTTGAACCATACATCGCGCGATTGCATCGCGAACGGCTATGGTCAACCTACATAAAACTATTTAGCGTGGCCGCTATATTTTGCATACCAATTGTACTTATTGCATTTGCCGTGCCGGCACCTTTTTTATGGTTGCTCGGATCAAAGTATGAAGGCCTAGCAGGTTTGGTGGGCTGGGTGGTGCTTGCCGCTTGTGTCAATTATCTGGCAGGCCTGGTGTGGATCATGAATCGCGCTAGAAAGTGGCTCTTTTGGAGTGGGACAATCCTTGAAATTGTCCTTCTATTTGTGGTGCAAATCACTTTTGTCATGCTTGTCGGCATCCACACGACGAAGGATGCAGTACTGCTCACCCTTGCTTCAAGCTCTTGTTATGTCATTGCGCACACGTACGTCGCCATTTATGGTTTTCTCCGGGGGCCGCGGAAGCTCTAGAAAAGTTTTCTCGACCTATGCTTCGAACTGAGCCACCCAGTGGCCAATTGCAGGAGTGCACGACTTTTTCCAAGAGAGTGCATCTAAGTGTTTGGAGAACGACGATGCGCTTTTTAAGCAAGTTTGGACCAGCTGCGACCCTTGGGCTGATCGTTGCCTTTAGTGGGGCCGGGTGCAATAAACAATCCGATAATGCGGCGCAAACGCCGGACCAGCAGGGTCCGAATTATGATCCGGCCAGCGCGAATATGGCGCCGGCGGATCAGTCTGCTCCGGTGAATGAGAGCACTACACCGGTAAGTAACGCAAGCAACGCTCCTGCTCCATCTTCGCCAGCCGCGCAGTCTTCTGCGGCAAGTGCTAATGACAATGTGCCTCCGCCTCCGCCGGATCAATCGGCAAGCACTTACCCTGCGGACAATACTGTTCCTGCGACGGATGTCAGCTCGGACCAAAGCGGCTACTACGACACCGCTGCATTAGAGCAGCCGGTGTATGCTCCGCAGCCACCCCCTCCGTTGCCTGTTTATGAGCAGCCGCAGTGCCCTGGGCCGAATTACATCTGGACGCCTGGGTACTGGAGTTACCAGCCAGTCGGCTACTATTGGGTTCCGGGCGTGTGGGTGATTGCTCCCTATGTAGGGGCGTTGTGGACGCCCGGCTATTGGGGTTGGCTTAGCGGCCGTTACGGCTGGAACCACGGGTATTGGGGTCCGCACATCGGTTATTACGGCGGCATCAATTATGGCCATGGCTATGTTGGCAGCGGCTACTACGGCGGATATTGGAACCACAACAACTTCTATTACAACCGCACGATCACGAATGTGAATACGACGGTCGTCAGGAATGTCTATGTGCACAACGTCGTGGTCAACAATGTGACGATCAACAACTATAACAATAACCGCGTCAGCTATAACGGCCCTGGCGGCATCGCTGAGCGACCCACGCTGGCGGAATTGCAGGCGTCCCGTGAACGACATCTGCCGCCGCTCACGGCGCAAACGATGCATGCGCGCGAGGCGGCGCAGGATCGGGCGCAGTTCTTCAATGTGAACCATGGTAGGCCGGCGACAGTGGCGTTGAACCGTCCGCTGGCCACGCCCTTTCGTGAGCCCGCGGCTCAGCCACCTGTGCATGGCGTGGCCAATCCGGGGCTGGTAGAACGCACGGCGGTGAATCGTCCGGTCAATAGGCCCGAGGTTCGGCCTCAAGTTCCGGAGCGTCCTGAGGCACGGCCACAGCCAGTCCAGCACGAACAACCGAAGCCACAGCCGGAGCAGCGTCCTGAGGTACGGTCCGGTGCTGTCAGCGAAGCCCGTCCGCAGCCCGAGCCACAACAGCATCCAAACCTGATTCGTCCGCAGGCGCATCCGGAGAACACCGTACGGACGGAGCAGCGTCCTGAGGCACGGCCACAGCCAGTCCAGCACGAACAACCGAAGCCACAGCCGGAGCAGCGTCCCGAGGTTCAACGGGAGCAGAATCGCCCGCCGCAGGAAGCGCGTCCGGCGCCACGCAATGAGCCGCAACAGCGGCCTGAGACCAAGCCGCAAGAGCAGCCGCATGAAGAGCATCCGCATCAGAGATAGGCTCTGGTTGGAAAGGACTCGGGCGGAAGTTTACGAACTTCCGCCCTTCTCTTTGGCGCGAATTCCGTTTTGCGGGTGCCCCTCCTGTGTTTTGACGGGGAACGTTTATTTTCAACGAGTTGCGGCGCAGATGTTGTGCGGAGATGGTTTATTTACAATAACTTGCGGTCAGCCTGTGTAAATTATTGAAATTAAACGGTTCCCGTTCCATCACTTAACTCGGGCATTTTTTCCCGGAGGCTAGAGAAGACTCCTGCTCCGGGCGGAGGGGTTGGAATTTGCCCATACTTCTAGAATAGCTGATTCCGACAGAAAACACGCCAGTGATCGTTGTCACGAATATTGAATATTATGAATAAGTTAGACTCACGCGCCTGAGGATGGCTCTTGACAAGATCCGCCGCAGTCATTTGATGCACGAATTTTAGCATCTGCCTGCTGACCTCGACCGAGTGAGTTGGATCGGCACGCTGCCAGGTGACGTCGGCTGTCGGTCCATAGGTCGCGGGACTTCCTTGTCCAGCAGGCGCAGGTAGACGGTGAGTTGCGTGCGGTGGTGGGCGGTGTGGAGGACGCGCCGCCAGAAGACCCAGATGCGCTGGCTCCGGACATCGAAGAATGGGACGACACCCATCCACCAGGCTGTCTCCTGTTGTGCGAAGAAAGGCAGGCGCGCCAGCACGAGCTCCACCAGGCGCGCTGAGGCCGTTTCGATGTTCAGGTCGGTCGGAAGGACTTCGTCGGGCGGTGGCTCAGTAGTGACGAGGAATTCGCCGAAGAAACGGCGCTCGGAGAGGAGTTGGTGCTTCAGAATGCCGCGCACGTCGGTTGATTTTGGGTGGGGCTTGTAGTCGAGGTCGGCGTCGGAGAAGATGCGCCAGGTGGAGACGACTTTGTTGGTTTCGCTGACATAGGTGTCGAGCAAGTGCTGGAAGAGTGGGTTGGTGGCTTGCGGGATCGCGCTGTCGGGGATGGCGGTGTAGGGATACTTCATGGGGTTGTCCTCGAAGTATAGTTGGGGTGAGCCTTTATGCTAGACCATTTTCGTGCTCGGCGTGGATGCAATGAGCACAGCCTGGGGCTAAAGCCCCCGATTGAATCTACTATTCACCGGCCTAAAGGCCGGTGCTTCTACCCGGCCTTGCTTCGCAAGGCTACTTGCATGGAGTGAAGGTGCCTTGCGCATCAGAGGAAAGTCAGGTTTCTTGCCGGAAAGCCCAATGCGTTGTGCAGTCGCTATTTGTTGTATGGATTCTTCGCGCGGACTACCGCTCAGAATGACGGCGTGGATGGATCGTCAATTTCTGCAATAAAGTTTTTACAACTCGACTGATTTTTCCTCCACTAGTTTCTTGCTCTTTGCGATGAAGTCGTCGAGTGGCGTGGAGCCTTGGTCGCCTTTGCTGCGGGTGCGCACGCTGACGGCGTTGGCCTCGGCTTCTTTGTCGCCCATTACGAGGATGTAGGGGACTTTCTGCAGCGTGAATTCGCGGATTTTTGCGTTCATTTTTTCGTTGCGGCTGTCGAGCTCGACGCGCAGTCCGGCATTTTGTAACTGTTGCTGTACTTTTTTCGCGTATTCGAGATGGCGCTCGCTGATGGGAACGAGTCCGATCTGTACAGGGGCGAGCCAGAGCGGGAAAGCTCCGGCATACATCTCAATCAGGTAGGAAACCATGCGTTCCATGGTGCTGACGATAGCGCGATGGATCATCACGGGGCGGTGTGGATTGCCGTCTGCGCCTGTGTACTTCAGCTCGAACTGACTGGGCAGGTGAAAATCCACCTGGACCGTTGAATAGGTTTCCTCGTGGCCCATGACGTCGGCCAGCTGGATGTCGAGCTTTGGGCCATAAAACGCCGCGTCTCCCTTGCTCTCGCGGTACGGGAGGCCGAGCGAATCGAGGGCCTCGCGCAGCTCGCGCTCACCCAGCGTCCACATTTCGTCGTTATCGACGTACTTCTCTTTGTTTGCCGGATCGCGCAGCGACAGGCGATAGCTGTACTTCGTGATACCGAGATCGCGATAAGCGCGCTCGACGAGCTTCATCACATTGGAAAATTCTTCCTTGATCTGGTCGGGCGAACAAAAGATGTGCGCGTCGTTGAGCGTCATGCAGCGGACTCGGCTGAGTCCGCTCAGGACGCCCGATCGCTCGTAGCGATACATGGTGCCCAACTCCGCGAGCCGCACCGGCAGATCACGATAGCTGCGAAGCTTCGACTCGTAGATAAGGATGTGGTGTGGGCAGTTCATTGGCCGGAGGACCATCTGCTCGGTCTCGAGGTCCATGGGAGGAAACATGTCCTCGTGATAGTGAGCCCAGTGGCCGGAACGGACGTACAGGTCGACCTTGGCCAGGCTGGGTGTGTAGACGTGCTCGTAGCCCATCTCACGCTCGAGGCCAAGGATGTATTCCTCAAGCAGCCGGCGGATGGTGGCGCCTTTGGGCAACCAGAGGGGCAGACCAGCCCCTACTTCTTCGCTGACGGTGAAAAGTTCCAGCTCCTTTCCCAGGCGGCGATGATCGCGGCGTTTTGCGTCTTCAATTCGCTCGAGGTACTCGTCTAGATCCTTCTTTGAAAAGAATGCCGTGCCGTAGATGCGCTGCAGCTGTGGGTTCTTCTCGTCGCCAAGCCAGTACGCTCCCGAAAGACTCATCACCTTGAAGGCCTTCACCCGACCCGTCGAGGGCACGTGCGGGCCGCGGCAAAAATCCACAAACTTGCCGTTGCGATAAAGCGAGATTTCCTCGCCGGGTTTCGTGAACTTCTCCACGAAATGCACCTTCATGAAGTCATTGGCAGGCTTGAATTTCTCCAGGCCTTCTTCGCGCGGCTCCCATTCGCGAATGAATTTTTCATCGCGTGCGACGACCTCTGCCATGCGGCCTTCGATCAGTTTCAGGTCTTCTGGTGTGAAGGGCGTTGGCCGGTAAAAGTCGTAGAAGAAGCCGGAGTCGGTCGGCGGGCCGTGGCCGAGCTTTGTCTCGGGAAAGAGTTCGAGCACTGCGGTCGCTAGTACATGTGCGGCGGAGTGGCGCACGACCTTGAGCGCGTCCGGATCTTTTTCGGTCAGCAGTTGCAGCGCTACATCTTCGTGGAGCGGCGTGCTCAGGTCGACGAGGCGCTCGGACTGCGCGTCTTCTGAGGCAAACATTGCGGCTTCGCCCTCTTCGCTTGCCGAGGCGGTTGCGCCGTTAGCGTTAAGCGGCTTGATGCGCGCGACAACCGCGGCTGCGGCGAGACGGGGCGAGATGCTGTTGGCTACGTCGAGCGGAGTGGAGCCTGCGGGGAGGATTTTTTCTGAGCCGTCGGGCAGCTGAACACGGATCGATTTATCGGATGAACTCATACGTGGGAGTGGTGCGAATGCCTTTGTTTGTTGTCTTATTCCATGCTAGCAGGTGAGGACCTTTCTATTCGCCGACGGTGGCTGCCGGATGGATGATGGCACCTAAAGCAGATATAAAGTTAGACGATGCTATGAGAGCCCATTTTGTACATGTAGCGTGTTTTATCATCCTGTCGACCGTGAGTGCCGCGGGTGTTTTCGCACAGAGCGAAGACAAAGACCCGGTGGCGGTTGTCGAAATTGGCGGGGCGATGGATTGGAATGTGGCGGGCGGTGCGGCAGCTTTCGGCCCCGATTTCGCTGTAGAAGTTACTCCTATCGAGAATTGGCTTGAACTGGAAATGGGGATCAGCCCTACCATCACGCACAGTTCAACGGAATGGGATACGGACCTTCTATTCAAGAAACCCTGGACACTTTCGAGAGCCGCGGAGTTCATGTGCGGTCTTGGCCCGGAGTGGATTCACACGAGGCAAGGCGGCAAAACATCAGACTCTGTTGGCGGAGAGGTTATCGGAGATTTCATGTTCTGGCCGACCGGCAAGCATGTACTTGGGTGGTATGCAGAACCTGGGTTCAGCTACGACTTCGGAAGTGGCCATCAAAAGTCGTTGGGCGTGGCTTTCGGATTACTGATCGGTATCCGATAGTTGGCCGGTTGCGAGAGGTTGGAGTCGTCGGCTACTTCAATCCGATGTGCAGGGTGACCTGGACGTTCTGCGGGTCAAATCCGGGAGGATAGACTTCATAGTCGGCCTGAAAGGCGCGCTGGCCGCCGAGGTCTTTGGCGGGCATGGCCCAGATCTGCTGCCAGATTTTCGGTAGGACAACCGGGGCGGGACCTTTTTCGCTTTCGAGAACGGCGTAGGAGCCGGCTGGGATTTCTTTCAAAGTGAGGCCAGCCGGTACGTCGTCGGTTGAAGTGACGCGCGATCCGATGAGGTAGGTGTATTCGCCCGTATGGTCGCTTTCGTAGTCGGTATTGACGACGATCAAGTTCTGATCGGCGCGGTTGGGGATCTTATCGGCCGTGCCCTCCTGCAAGAAGCGTTGCCAGAGCTTGGGGATTTCGCCCTGGCCGGTGGCTTCTGCCTTATTGTTGGTGCGCACGGCGAGGCCGATGACGCTGAATGCCTTCTGCTCTTCGACTTTCACGGGTTTCTCCTGCGCGTAGTGGAGGCGCGGCATCGCCAGCAGAATGGCCAGCGCCGTGAGACGGATGAGGCTGCGCGTCATGGCGGCCAGTATAACGAGGTTGGTGGGACGGCGGGATTATTTTTCGTCGGAGACGGAGCCTGGACTGGCGGTCTCGTTCTCGGACGAGGAGTGGTTTGGCTGTGGCTCGGCGACAAGGGTTGAGGGGGTCAGCTGTGCCTCGCTGATGCCGTGGCCAGTATGCCCGGAGCTCTGGGTGGCGATGTGAATCCACTCATGTACGAGGACATGCGCGATGGCCTGGGACATGGCGCGGGTGCGCTGCTCGCTGGACATGCCAAGGGTTGTGGGGTCGAGCACCTGCGCCATGCGGGTGCAATCGACGTAGATGCACGGCTGGATTTCGCCGTGTACCCGCAAGACCCATCCCAAGGGGCCGGGTTTGAGCGGGCGCCAGGCTTGCTGGGGGACGTCGCAGCGGCCGAGCAGTTTGACTTCGACGACTTTTGCGAACTCCTCGCCGGGAAGGATTTCACTGCCGCGCAGCAGGAGCGGGTTACGGTCGGCGAGGCCGTAGTTTTCTTTGGCAAGGTCATTCTGGATGGCGGAAAAGAGCGGTGGCCAAAGGGTATCGTTTACCTGCTTGTCGGCGTAGAAGACGACGGCACTGTCTGTGCCCTGGGCTTTGGAAGTTGCTGGAAAGACAAGGAACAGAAGCAGCGTTACCAAGGCGATGGAAGCATGGGGGCGTCGAAATGGGGCACAGCACGACACGATAAGTATTATTAATAGAGCGCATAACATACGTCCAATAGATTGCTTGGATTATCATCATCTGAGTTAGAGATGGTTTCCGGGAAGGGGAATTGTGATGGAAGTGCGGCAACTACAAATCTTCTGCGCCCTGGCTGAGGAGTTGAACTTTACCCGGACGGCGGAGCGCGTTCACACCGTGCAATCGAATGTCACGACGCAGATCAGGGCGCTCGAAGAGGAGCTGGGGACGCCGCTGTTTGACCGGCTGGCCAAACGTGTGGTGCTGACGGACGCCGGGCAGCGGTTTCTTCCCTATGCGGAAAAGGCTTTGACCGCGATGACGGAGGGACGGTCCGCAGTCTGTCACGGTTCTGAGCCGGCGGGGCCGCTGCGTATCGGCGCTCCGGAGAGCGTGCTGGCGTACCGGCTGCCGGAGGTACTGCAGAGCTTTCGCAAGCGTCATCCGCAGGTGGAGCTGATCTTTCGCCCGCACTGGGATGAGACGCTGTGGGACGCGCTGGAAGGCGGCAGGCTGGACATGGCGATCCGCATGATCGACGCCATCGACAACCGGCAGTGCGCTTCGGTTCGGCTGCGCACGGAGAAGGTTTATCTGATTGCGCATCCGGAACATGAGCTGGCCAAGAAGCGCGCCGTCGGGCCTCAGGACCTCGCCGGCGAGATGCTGCTGCTGACGGAGGCTGGCTGCGCTTATCGCAAGAAATTGGACGAGCTGCTGGCTTCGCACAAAGTGCGCGCGGGAAATATTACGGAATTCTCAAGCGTGGAAGCGATTAAGCAGTGTGCTACAGCTGGCATGGGGATCGGGCTGCTGCCGGAGATTGTTGTGGCGGCGGAGTTGAATCGGAAACAGCTTAAAAGCCTTGCCTGGGTTGGCCCGGACCTGGATATTGCGACGCATATCGTGTGGCACAAGGATAAGTGGCTCTCGCCGGGAATGCTCGCGTTTCTGGACCTTTTGCAGGAGAAGTTGAAGGCGGCGTAAAGGAAAAAGCAGAAGCGCGGGCTTCCGCTTTTTTGTTGAATCCTACCTCAGGGGCTGAAGCCCCTTTACTCATCCGTTCTATTTGCGAGGGCTTTTAGCCCTCGCCTACCTTATGACGGATTGATTATTTCTTCTCGTCCGCTGGCGGGACTGCGCCGGGGAAGAGATTTGGCAGCGGAGCATTCTGCTGGTCGCGCAGCTCGGGATGCGGCAGTGGCTTGCGGGGCAGCATCTGGTCGCGCATGGCGGCGTTGTAGACGAAGATGGCCTCGACGGTCGCGATCTGTTTCAGGTCGGCGGGCTGCAGGCGCTCGTAGACGTCCTGGTTGGAGTGGTGGGTCCGGCTTTCGTAATCGAGGTTGTCCTGGATGAACTGGAAGCCGGGGATGCCGACGGCGTCGAAGGACAGATGGTCGGTGCCGCCGGTGTTGCGCATGGAGAGGGTGGTTACGCCGAGGTCTTTGAGCGGTTCGATCCACTGCGCGAAGATCGGCGCGATGGTCGCGTTCTCCTGTAAATAGACGCCGCGGATTTTTCCGGAGCCGTTATCGACGTTGAAGTAGCCGGAGATGAGTTTTTGCTCGGGCTTCAGTTCGAGCGGGCCGGTTTTGCGCATGAACTCGGGCAGCGCGGCCTGGTCGAGAGTATTGACCGGAGCGGCGTAGCCAAAGTGCTGCTTGACGTATCCGCGCGAGCCGTAAAGCCCTTCTTCTTCTCCGCTCCATAATGCAATGCGGATGGTGCGGCGCGGTTTTACGCCGAGCGAATTGAGAATGCGCATGACTTCCATCGCGACGATGGAGCCTGCGCCGTTGTCGGTTGCGCCGGTGCCGGCGATCCAGCTATCGAGGTGGCCGCCGACCATGACGACTTCATCTTGCAGCTTGGGGTCGGTGCCGGGGATTTCGGCGACGGTGTCGAAGCCGTGCTCGTGGTCGCCGGTGAATTTTGTTTCGACGTCCATTTCGAGGGTGACGGGGACGTGGGCCTGCAGGAGACGGTAGACGCGGCCGTAGCTTTCAATCGCCATGACGACGACCGGGACCTTTACTTTGTGGTCGGCGAGGTAGGGCTGGCGTCCGAGGGCGGCGCCGTTATCGTCGAAGATGGTCCCGCCGGAGCCGCCCCCGTTCTTGCCGTCGCGGCTTGGGCGGATGACGGCCGTTGCCTTTTCGTCGGCGAGGAACTGCGCAATCTTGTCGACCATTCTGGTGCGCTGTATGTAGGCACGCAGACGCGCCTGCATGTCGGCGGCGGCTCCGGCGCTTACGGGATATTGGGCGAGGTCCTCAAGTTCCTTGTCGGTGTAGCGTTCAAACAGCGCCTTGTCGAGTGGAGGGACGTCACGCATTTCGCCGAGCAGCACGATTTTTCCGGCGAGCTTCCCCTTGTATTGATCGAAGTCTGCGTCGTTTTGAATGTTGACGTAGACGGCTTCGCCGCTGACGGTTCCATTGGTTGAAGGCGACCACGGCGTTGCCTGCGCGATGAAGACGGCGGTGTCGGGCGCGGTCATGCGGACCCAGGTGTTGAGCTGCTGCCAGCCCATTCCGAACTCGCCCCAGTCCTCAAGGTGAGCGTTCACGCAGCCCATCGCGGTTAGCTGATCGCGCGTCCAGGCATTCGCTTTGGCCATGTTGGGCGAGCCGGTGAGGCGCGGGCCGATGTCGTCGGCCAGCGCGGAGCCGTACTCCATGATCTTCGAGTGCATCAGGCCTTCTTCGCGGATGCGCTGATACATCGTGAGATCGAGATTTTCTGTTGCAGGCTGGGGCTGCTCCCAGGAGGGTGTCGAGTCTTCAGCGGTTTTGGTTTTGGCTTTGTCTTTATCTGCGGCTGCGGCGAAGGCGGCACAGGCGGGAATGGCAATGGTGAGCAGCAGCGCCGACACGAGCCGGCGACAGCGATCGAGCATGCGGGTGGTCCTCCTCAAAGGTCAATCAAGGGAAGTGGAAGAATATCAGATATCTTCACAGAGATTGAGTACGAAGACGTACCAGGCGCCGATAAGTTTCACACAGCCGACTTGTTTATTGCGACCGTTTCAGCACCGAGACGTGAAGGGTGCGCCTGATTTTGAAGCCGACTTTCTCATAGACGCGGATCGCGTTGACATTGTCTTCCCGGACGCCCAGTATGGGCGTCTTGTTCTGCTCGAAGACCCCGTTCGCGACCGCCGATACGAGGGCGTTGGCGTATCCGCGGCCGCGGAATTCGGGCCAGGTGCAAACGGCGCTTACCTCTGTGAATTCATTGAGACCGAGGCGTTGTCCGGTCATCGATGCGAGGCGGCCGTCGATGCGGATTCCTCTGTAGCCGCCGAGTTCTATGGTTCGTTGGCGAAAGGGGCCGGGCTCGGTTGCTTCGGCGAGTTTGCGCATTTCAGGTACGTCTGCGGTGGTGAGTTTCTCGATGATGAAGTCTGTTTGCGGTGTGGCAGGTGGTGCGAGGCAAATCATCTGATACATGGGGAAGCACTGCAACAATCGCAATTCTTTGGGCGGTGTTGGCGGTTCTGTCAGGAACAAGACGGCAATGTCATTTGGGCCCAGGATCTGTGCGAGCGAATGATATGCTTGCGGGCTCTGGCCCTTCATTCCTGTCAGAGGGCCGATGTCGGTCTGGTAGCGTTTTGCAAGGTCATCGCCTTCGGCGAAGTGCGCGTGTGCGGTTGCGAGGGCGTGCCAGATCGGGTTGTCGAGGACGGACGTTTCGTGACTCATTTAGTTACTGGATAGATGAGCAGGTTTCCGGATTTGCATCAAAAAACCGGCATTCGGCTGTCGATGGTTCGTGGTTTCCCACCCTATCGCAAAAGCGCGATAGGATGGGGCACCCGTTTTCGTGCGGCTGCTAGCAAAAACAGATTCTTCCTCTTCGTTGCACTCAGAGTCAGCGTCAGGATGACATCTTACTTGGTTGCGACGCCATCGAGCATTTTGTTCAGATGTTCGTGCGCGTGCGTCACGGCCGTGCGATCGCCTGAGAGGCGTGACATCATCAGGCTGCCTTCGAGGGTGGCGATGATGATGGAGGCGATGACGGCGGGTGATGCCTTGGAGTCAACTTCACCTTGCTTGATTCCCTGCTGCACGAGCCCTTCGAGATAGCTGAGCCATTCTCGCAAAGCTTCGAGGGCGTGTGCACGCAGGACGGGGTTGCCATCGTCTGCATCGATTGCAGTGTTCATGAGAGCGCAGCCGCCGGGTACGGCGGAGGGCTTCGCGGCGAAACCGTCGATCATGCCACGCAGCTTGCCGAGCGGAGTCGGAATCGTGTCGAGCAGTGCGAGACGTCGCTGCTTGATTTCGGACCAGGCGTAGTCGAAGGCGGCGACGGCGAGATCTTCTTTGCTCTCGAAGTGGCGATAGATGCCGCCTTTTTCAAGGCCTGTCTCTTCCATCAGTTCCGACAAACTGGTGCCGGCATATCCGCGCTGATTGAAGACGGCGGCAGCTTTGCGGATGATTTTGTCGCGCGTCTTCTCGCCTTTGCTGAGGACGGTGCTCACGAAACTATACTAGCATAATTTTGCGACCGATCGGTCCCGTTTCGAATCTCATTTGAGCATATCAGCTTTCCATGAGCACAGCGACATTAGCCCGCCCGCAGGTTCCCGCAGATGTCGCGCCCGCTCCGCGTGCGATCAATCCCTGGGCTGTGGCCATTACCGTCACGCTGGCCACGTTCATGGAGTTGCTCGATACGTCAATCGCCAATGTTTCGCTGCCGCATATTGCCGGCGGGCTGGGATCGAGCTTCGATGAAGCGACGTGGGTACTGACTTCGTATCTGGTTGCCAATGCCGTTGTGTTGCCGCTGAGCGCGTGGCTCTCGCGGGTATTCGGGCGCAAGCGCTACTACATGATGTGCGTTGGCCTCTTTACCGTGACATCGTTTCTCTGCGGCATTGCGCCGACGCTAGGATTTTTATTGCTCTTTCGCGTGATGCAGGGGATTGGCGGCGGCGGGCTCGCTCCAGTGGAGCAGGCGATTCTGGTCGATACGTTTCCTGCGACGAAGCGCGCCGCGGCATTTGCACTGTACAGCATGGCGATTGTGACCGCGCCGGCGATTGGGCCTCCGCTGGGCGGGTGGATTACGGACAGCTTTTCGTGGCGCTGGGTTTTCTTTATCAATGTGCCGATCGGGATTGTCTCGCTGATCCTGAGTAGCCGGCTGGTGCATGATCCGCCGCAGTTCAAGGAGGAGATTGCGAAGCTGAGGGCGAGCGGAAAGCTGCGCATCGATGGGCTTGGAATTGGGCTGATTGCTGTTGGCTTTGGGTGTCTTGAGGTGGTGCTGGATCGCGGCCAGATCGATGACTGGTTCGGCAGTTCGACCATTGTTACACTGCTCGTCGCGGCAGTCGTTACGTTGGTGGTTGCGGTCATCTGGGAGTGGCGGCACACCGATCCGGTGGTGGAGCTGAAGCTGCTCAGGGAGCGCAATTTCGCTGCGTCGACGATTTTTTATTTTCTCTTTGGATTTGTGCTCTTCGGCAGCACGACGATGATCCCGGAGGTTCTGCAGACGCTTTACGGATACACGGCGACGGATGCGGGATTGGTGCTTGGTCCGGGCGCGCTGGTGATTACGGTTCTTGCGCCGTTTGTGGCGCGGCTGGTGCAATCGGGAAAGGTGAACTCGAGGCACCTGATCATGTTCAGCTATGCCGTGGTCGCAGCTTCGATGTGGTACTACGGCAGCTTCACTCCGCAGACGGATTATTTTCATTACGCGCTCGCTCGCGTGGTTCAGGGATTCGGCTATGCGTTCCTGTTTGTGCCGGTGAGCGTGATGGCGTATTCGTATCTGCCCGCGCAGAAGAACAACAAGGCTTCGAGCCTTACGAACCTGGCGCGCAACTGGGGCGGCAGTTTCGGCGTGGCGTTTGTCACGACGTTTCACGAGCGGCGTACCGATCTGCATCAGGCGCGGCTTGCGGACACGCTGGCGCATGGGCTGCCGCTAGTGGATTCGACGCGCGACTCATTGACGAAGAGCTTTGAGCGGCTTGGGTTTTCTCATGCGGACGCTGCTACTCACGCGAGTGGGCGCATCTACGATCAACTGATGCAGCAAGCGAGTCTGCTTGGATTTGCGGATTGCTTTCACCTTCTTGGGTGGGCAGCCCTGCTTGGGATTCCTGTCGTTTTCTTTACGAAGAACTTCAAACCCGGCGGAGGCTCGGCGGGCGGTCACTGATTTGGCCGTTGTATTTCGTTTGCAGTTGCGCTCGTGGCATGTACCATCGAAGATTCATTTGATGGCGCATGGCTGAGATCGGTCTTCCTCGGAGAATTGGGCGCGGCGTTGTCTGGCTCGTTCTGTTGTTGATGACGGTCTGGGCGGTTGCTGCACTCTGCTTCGATGTGCGGATCGCGTGGCTGCGCTTTCCGTGCGTGATTGCGTATCTGCTCGCGGTCATGGCGGCAGTTTTGATCTCGAAGCGGTTCTGGTATCGCGTGCTGGGTTGTATTGGCTGCTTTGTGGTGGTGCTTGCGTGGTGGCTCTCGCTCAGGCCCTCTAACTACGGCGATTGGCAGACGGATGTTTCGCGGCCTGCCTATGGGCAGGTGAATGGCGAGCACGTGACGATCTACAACACGCGGAGCTGCGACTATCGCGCTGAGTTTGATTACACATGCGCGTGGCCGACGCGCGAGGTGGAGTTGTTGCAGATTCGCGGCGTGGATGTTTTTGTGGATTACTGGGGCTCGCCGTGGATTGCGCACACGATTCTCAGCTTTGATCTGGGGAATGGGCAGTACGTTTCGTTTTCGATTGAGGCGCGCAAGCATGTGGGGCAGAGCTATTCGGCGATTCGCGGCTTCTTTCGCCAGTTCACGCTTATTTCTGTTGTGAGCGATGAGCGTGACGTGGTGCGGCTGCGCACGAACTATCGCGTCGGTGAGGACCTCTATCTTTTTCACACCACGGCCACACTGCCGTTCGCGCGGTCGCTCTTTCTTGACTACATTCATTTCACCAACAAGCTGCATGATCATCCGCAGTGGTACAACGCGGCGACGAGTAATTGCACTACGGAGATTTTTGCGCTGAAGTCGATGCGGATTCTGCCTCGCAACTGGACGATTCTGCTGAATGGCAAGGGTGCGGAGGAGCAGTATCGCGAGGGCAATCTTGCGGGTGATGGGTTGCCGTTTGATGAGTTGATGAAGCGGGCTTATATCAATCCGGCGGCGAAGGCAGCGGATAAGGATCCGGATTTTTCAGAAAAGATTCGGGAGAACCGACCGGGATTTCACTAAACCAGCGTTGTGCCTGCGATTCCCTCCAAGACTTTTAATGGAGATGTTTCTGGTGTTACCAGTGCTTCGGGGCGGACGAGGAATGTTTGTTCCAGCGCGTACTGGCCGGCGAGGACGGCGTGGGGGACGGTGTCGGTATAGACCATCCAGCTTGTGCTGGGGGGGAAGTTGAAGCTGTGCTTCGGGCAGCTGGACTGGAAGCCGGGGTTCTCTTTGAGGAAATTGTGGAAGCGCATCATGAAGTCATCGTAGGGGCTGCGCTTGATGGAAGGGATGACCCCTCCGAGTCCGATGCCGCGGCCGAGGGTTTTGGCGGCGCGGCTAAAGGCGGTGTCGACGTGCGGGGCGATCTCAGTGGGCGCGAACTGCTTGACGATGGTGGCGAAGGGATCGCTGACGATCCAGTCGCGGGTGCGCGTTGGGTGGATGTTGTTGAAGAAGCGGAGAATGCGCGCGCCATGAGTCGGGCGAGTGGGGAAGGCGTCGGTGTGCAGCAGGTCGTTACGGCGGCGCTGCGGCAGGTCGCGGCCCTCTTCTTCCTGCGGGCGGAAGCTGGCGTAGTCGAGTTGCCAGTTGGCTTTGTAGGGCGCGAGGAAGCTGGTCAGGAATTCGGTGACGCCCTTTGAATACTGTCGCATGATGCTTTGCAAACGGGCTACGGCTTGTGCGTCGGCGGTTTTGGTGTCGACGCCGCTCAGCTTGTCGATGTTTGGCTTGTAGGCGATGTTCTTGTGCAGGGAGCTGTCGGTCTGCTGCTGGCCGAGAAGGAATTGGAGGTCGGTTTCGGGGATCGCGATGGGAGTGTGCGGGAAGTAGAGGATGTCTCCGGCTTCGAGTTGTGCGCACCAGTCGTACTTCTGGTCCGTTAAGGGCGACTTGAGTTGTTCGAGCGAGATGGGGATGACAGCCATGGCGTTTCTTAGTTGCCGCTTAGCTTGCGGCGCAGCCAGAGGCCCAGCAGGACGATGAGGCTGACGGCGAGTACGGTGAATCCGACGGGCAGCGCGATATATCGGTAGCTGTCAGCGAAGTTGAGGTTGTGATGGCCGGTGCCGTTGTAGATCAGGATGCCGAAGATGGCCACGAAGCAGGTGGCGAAGAAGGCCAGGAATCCAAGTGAGAACGACAGCAGCAGGGTGGCGAAGAGTCCGAAATCACCGAGCCGGATTCCGAAAAACCTGTCCTGATTAGCCTGGGTTACAGCAACCATTCTTAGACAACACGCTCCTCAGCTAGAATACAGGTTCATGGCTGATGTCGCCCAGGTCGAGTTGTTGCCCGCGCAGAAAGTGGCGCAGGAAGTGAAGTTGCTGCAGGCTCCGAACAGTGTTTGCTACGCGCAGTATGGCGACACGCATTTGACGGCGCAGGAGCTGGAGCGCATTGTGCAGGCGGTTCCGGGCTCGATAGCGGCGGCTCTGCGGCAATGGGCTTACTACTTTGTTCCGCTGACGATCAGCGAGAATGAGGAGACGCTGGTCGCTCCGGAGTACACGATTGACTTTAGCGATCGCGCGATCTGCCATCGCAATGTGCAGTTCGGCAATTCCGAGTGCATTTTTATCTCGACGCGGTTGATGCAGGATCGTTTTGCGCTGGCGTTTGAGTTCTTCATCAATGTCGGGCATCACTTTGTGGAGTCGGTGGGTGTGCCGCAGAGCTTCAGCGATCTGGCGTGGTCGCAGGCCGAGGCAGATGTGCGCGGCGAGAGCAGCCAGGATGCTTTCGAAAGCCGTCGCAAGGCTACCGAGCGGGGGCGGGCTGATGAGAAGGCCAAGACTACGTTTTTCGACGCTGCCTTCTCGGACGCGATTGCGATTTACCTGCTTTCGTTGAGCATCGACTTCGATTACACCGATCTGCGGGAGCGCGAGTATCCTCTGCTTGCGGCTCCGGCGCTGGCGGAGCGGTTGCGGCATATTGCCGGGCTTTTTCCTCCGAATGCGGGGTATGAGTTCGAGATCAAGTATCGCCGGCGGGGGTGACCCCCCTCCCCCTATATTTTCGTAAGTCCGGCGTTTTCATCCGTTTACGCTATCGGGTTGTGTAAATTGGGCATTTTCAATCATTTAGCTGCGAAATGAGCCGAGGCTTGCGTAAAGCTGGTTGAGCTTAGATTCTGTCTTCCCACCCTTTCGCAACTTCGCGAAAGGATGGGGCACCCTTTTTCGTGCCCGGTGAAGACAGTGAAGATCTAAGGCTGAAAGCTGCCGGCGGTTTCGACTGTCCCAGCATCATATGGGTTCTTTCGCGCGGATTGCGCGCTCAGAATGGCGCACCCTTTTTTTTGGCTGTCTATATCTAGGATAGCAAATTCGGGCATAATTATACGCCACTTGTCGTTGCAACGGATAATTTTAATGTCCCGTTTTGGGAATTTCGTTTTGGATACAATCGCGGCATGATTGCGCATTTGCGGGGACGGCTTTTTTCGAAACAACCGGGGCAGGCTATTGTCGAGGCGGGGGGCGTGGGATATGACGTGACCATCAGCGTTCCGACTTTTACGGCTTTGCCTAAGGAGGGCGCCGAGGTGTCGCTCTTTATCCATACGCAGGTGCGGGAGGATGTGCTGGCGCTCTTCGGGTTTCTTGAGCTTGGGGAGAAGCGGTTGTTTGAGCGGCTGATTACCGTCTCAGGAGTAGGTCCGAAGCTGGCCGTAACTATCCTGAGCGGGTTGAATGCGGAACGGACGGTGGCGGCGATTCGCGCGCAGGACCATGCCACGCTGACGCGGATTCCAGGCGTTGGGAAGAAGCTGGCCGAGCGGCTGGTTGTGGAACTCAAAGACAAGCTCGACGACATGGCTACTGCGCCTGTGGTTGTGTCGGCTGGTCCGGCGGCGGAGGATGTGTTGTCGGCGCTGGTGAATCTCGGGTACCAGCGTCCTGCGGCGCAAAAGGCGATTGAGACGGCGGTCGGGAAGAACAAGGCTACCGGTGAGAACTTCGATGAGTTGTTCCGGGCGGCGCTGCAGCTGATCCGGTAGTGGAATCGGAGTGTGAATCCCAGGTCTCAAAAGCGAGACCCTTCGGTTTCGCTCAGGGCAGGCTCCGGGGCACCCGGCTAGATTGCCGCCTACGCCGAGGTGCGCTGCAAGCTATACGTGGGCGAGAGCCGGGAGAATTAAGACGTTGTCGAGAAGGACTGTCAGTCCCGTGATTTTGCTGTCCCTCAGGGTCCAGTGATGCACGAGAGGCACGTCGAAGTCGGCTCCGGTGGCTTTCACTTTGCCTGCGGTACGGCCGATGACCGCGACAGAGTCGCCGGCATCGAGGATATTGTCAATCGTCACTTTGGAGTCGATGAAGGATGCCACCTTGCCGAAGAACACCATGGCCTGCTCGGCTCCCTGGTAGTCGCCGCCCCAGGGCAATTCAGCCGATTGGTGGATCTCGATATCCTGCGCGCAAAATTCCGCTAAGGCTCTCGCGTCCTTGCGCCCAAGAGCCTCGTAGAACTTGATTACGATTGCTACATTCGGTCGTTGCATCTCCTTCTCCCTCTCCCTGATTTCTCTTCTCACGTTAGCAAACATAAGCGGCGTTGTTCATGACGAGCTGCTGATTTCGCGCACAATTCGAAATTGAACGGGTGTTCACATTGGACAGCACCTAACCAGCAGATGCTGCCAATCGCGGCGACGACGATCCATGGCGCAAGCTGCCACACTGTGGGCGCGGCGAAGGCGCTGAGGGTAATAAGAGGGTGCCGATGGACTGCTTTTGCATTTACCACCCTTTCGCTTGCGGTCGCGGGCCTCTAAACATAATCAAAGAGCGACATGAAGCCGAAGTCCATGTGCAGCTGCTGATGACAGTGAAAGAGCGTGGCGCCGGGATTGTTGGCTACGAAGTCGATTTCGACCTCCTGGTATCCGCCGACCATGACGACGTCTTTCATGAGGCCGGTGGTGGGGAGCCCGGCGTAGCGCGTCAGTTCGAAGGTGTGGCGGTGCAGGTGGACCGGGTGGATATCGTCGCTGGCGTTGCGCAGGCGCAGGCGGTAACGCTTGCCTTCGTGAAGGTGATGGGTGGCGGGCGCCATCATGTTGCCCACCGGGTAGGATTTGCCGTTGATCGTCCAGAGGTTGAAGCCTTCGAAGGCGGCGTTCACTTTTTCGAAGACCATGTCGAAGGCTTCATCGGGGTCGGGCGCGATGGGTCCGGTGCGGCCGAAGTGGGTGTAATTCCAGCGAAAGGGCGCGGGGGCGATCCATTGGGCCTTACCTCTTATGCCTGCGTATTCGACGACGATGCCCATGCCGTGATGGCGGTCGTCGTCGGAGAGGTCGCCCATGATCCAGACGCCGGGGTGGTTCATTTCGACGGTGGCCGAGATGCGCTCGGCGGTGCCAAGCCATAAGACGGGCACGCTGACGGGCTTGGGCAGTGGATTGCCGTCCATGGCGACGATGGTGAAGGTGTGGCCGGGGAGCGCGAGGCAGCGGATCTCGGTGGCGCTGCCGTTGAGGATGTGGAAGAGGACGCGCTGGCCTTGTTTGACGCGGACCGGCTCGCCGTGGCCCAGCATTTTTCCGTTGATGGTGAAGGAGTCGTAGCCGACTTCGAAGCCGTGGGGATTGCCCTGATCGAGAGAGGTTTTCATGGTGCTCTCGCCGTGGTCTTTGAGGGTTTTTACGGTGGTTGCGGGCGAGAGGAAGTCCATGGCCATGTCGCCACCGCGGCTCAAGGTAGGCTGGAACTCTTTCATAGTGAGGAAGACTTCGCGGTCGTAGGCGCCGGGGTTGTCTTTTGGCTCGATGTAGACTGGGCCGACGAGACCGCTGTATTGCCCGGCGCTCAGGTTGGCTCCGGCGCGGACGTGCGTGTGATAGAAGCGGAATCCGGCAGGGCGCGGGGTGAAGACGATGCGGCGGCTGCCGTGAGGCGGGATGAAGGGAGTTCCTTCTTCGGCGGCGCCATCGACGTCGGGGGGAATCATTTGCCCGTGCCAGTGAAGTTGTTCCGGCGTGTCGGTGTTGTTATGCACATCGACTGTGACCTGCTGGCCTTCTTTGAAGCGCAGGAGCGGGCCGGGAAACTGGCCGTTGTAGGTCGTCACGGACATGATCCGGTTGGGTGCGATCTCGATGGGGTTGGTCGCGATGGTGAGGGTGTAGTCGGCCACGCTCTCGGTCTGGAGTGCTGATGTTGTGTTCGGCTCCTGTGAATAAGGCTGGGCGGGCAGTGATGATTGGGATAGAAGCGCGCCGCCGGTGAGAACGCCTGCTGTGCTGAGAAAGGCTCTGCGCGAAAGCTGAGTCATGCGTCTCCTGCTCAGGGCGTTCGTGGTTTGCCCGAGAGCGGAAGTATATCGAACTCTCATGCAGGCTTGCGGGCGGGCGAGGGGCCCGGCTGAGGTCGCTTTTGTGAAGTCGAAGTGAGGCGCGTGGGATACTTCGAGGGAGCAATGAGCCTTCCGTGGAAAGAACGTGTAAAGCCGCACCCGTCGGGGTCGCTCTCCGTGCTCGAGTGGATGCTTGCGGTTATGTGCGTCTTGATTTTTCTCTATCTGGAGACGTTTCTTCTTCCCACTACTCCCTTTGTGGCGGATCACGATCAGATTCTGTTCTTCGCTCGTGCTTTGCGCCTGACTCACGGTCAGGTTCTGTATCGCGATGTTTTTGAGCTGGTGACGCCGGGGACTGATCTGCTCTATGCAGCAGGGTTTCGCGTTTTCGGCGTGCATGCGTGGGTGCTGCAAGCCTGGGCGATCGTTCTTGGGTTGACTCTCTTTTGTGTGGTTACGTTGATTGCCGGCAGGCTTTTTCGCGGGCCTATGGTTTTGCTTCCGGGGCTGCTGTTTCTTGCTTTTGACTACAGTATCGCGCTTGATCCAACGCATCACTGGTACAGCACTCTTTTTGTTCTGGCCGCGGTGGCTGTTCTTCTCGACTACGTGAGCCTTCGCCGGGTTTTTGTGGCAGGGTTGCTCTGCGGCGTAGCAGCGCTGTTTACCCAGACACAAGGGACACTGGCTTTTCTCGCTGTGGCTGCTTACCTGCTGTGGCGCGCGCGCGGTGATATGCAGGGGCCAGGTGTTTTCAAACTGCTTGCGGCGTTCGCTCTTCCGTTTTTGGCGGCAGTCGCTTGTGTGCTCGGATATTACGTTCACAAAGCGGGCTTCCGGACCACGTATTTTGATCTGGTTTTGTTTGCTCCGCGATACTTGTCCTCGGGAGACGTCAACTCGCCGCGGACCTATCTTCGCCAGCTTCCGCCGGTGCATTCGCTCGCTGACGTCGTTCGGATGATTCCCTATCTGTTCATTTATGCTCTTGTGCCCTACAGCTATTTTTTCGGGATCTTTGAGCTTTCGTGGAAGCGTGCGGCGTTGGCGGCGAGGTTTCGCGAGCAGCTGATGCTGCTTCACTTCGTTGGTCTCGCCCTGTTTCTCGCAGTTGCGAGCGGTCCGAGGTTGTTTCGTCTATGCACGGTGGCTCCGCCTGCGATCCTTGTCTTTGTCTGGCTGATCAATCAACCACACCGTGCGTATCGATATGTTCGCGGCGTGGTGTGTGGTCTGGCGACTATCTTTGCGCTGCTGCAACCACTCCATCGCCAGACGCGATGGCATGCAACGCTGGATTTGCCGATTGGACGGGCAGCTTTCTCCGACCCGGATGAGTTCCACGAATTTGCCTGGCTTGCGCAGCGCACTCATCCGTCTGAGCTGTTCTTCAACCATATGGGACTTGCTCTCTATTTGGCGCTCGACAATCCTACCGCTTCAGAATTTGTGAACTATGACGATTTCACGCGGCCCGATCAGGTGGATGCGGTGGTTCAGGCGTTGAGGCGGCGGCCACCGCGCTTCATCCTGTATCCGGAAAACGTGCATTCCACGCCTTCGCAGGATCATTCTGCGCCGTTTCGCCGGTATCTTGAGGAAAACTACCATCTGGCGCAGGTGTTTTCTTTCGATCATAACTCGCGATACGACGAGGTATGGGAGCTTGGAACCGGTCCCGGCAAATAGCTCCCGAAGCCATACCCAGGATATTTTCTGAAAAAAGTTCTGCAGCGTGTCGATTCTGCGGTGCGACGTTCGACGTGCAGGTAGAGGGTGGGATACAACGGTAGGTTCGTCCCAGGCACCCAATTCTAACGAGGAGAAACAAATGCGAGTGATGGTGATGGTGAAGGCTACAAAGGATTCTGAGGCGGGGCTCTATCCGGAGAAGGAAGAGTTTAGCAAGCTGCTGGCGGAGATGGGAAAGTTCAATGAGGAACTGGTGAAGGCTGGAGTATTGCTGGCGGGCGATGGGCTGAAGCCGAGTTCGAAGGGCAAGCGGGTGCGGTTCTCGGGGAGAGAGCGCACGGTGATCGATGGGCCGTTTGCGGAAACGAAGGAACTGGTGGCGGGTTTCTGGCTCTGGCAGGTGAAGTCGATGGAAGAGGCGGTGGAGTGGGTGAAGCGCTGTCCTTGTCCGTTTCCCGGCGTTGAGTCGGAGATCGAGATCCGTCCACTGGCTGAGCCGGAGGATTTTGGCGATGCGTTGGCGCCTGCGTTCAAGGAGCAGGAAGAGCGGCTGCGCGCGCAGGTGGCTGCGAGAAATTAATTTCGCGCGGAGAAATCCGGCATGTCGATTTTGTCTTGTGCCGTTCGACGTGTAAGCAGGGGCGGAACTTTTTAGCGGGCCGCCCACAATCCGAAATGATGAGGAGTTTGAGAGATGCGATTTCTTTGTTTGTACAAGCCAAGCAAGATGGAAGGTGCTCCGACGACGCAGGAGGACATGGAGACGATGGGGAAGTTTGTCGAGGAGATGATGCAGTCGGGCAAGCTGCTGGCGACGGAAGGATGCTTGCCGAGTGTGAAAGGCGCGCGGGTGCGGCTTTCGGATGGAAAGTTCTCGGTTGTTGACGGGCCTTTTACTGAGGCGAAGGAGCTGGTTGCGGGGTTCGCGTTGCTGCGGACAGAGTCAAAAGAAGAGGCGATTGAACTGACGAAGCGGTTCCTCAACGCTGCCGGTGATGGCGAGACGGAGATTCGGCAGGTGTATGATCCGGGCGATCCTGACGTGCCTTGTCCCCGGGAGATGCAGCAGGCAGCGGCGAAGTAAGAACGACATTGCAAGGGAATTTAAAGCGAGGAGAAGCATCATGCAGATCGATCCATATTTGACTTTTGGCGGCACTTGCGAGGAAGCATTCACGTTTTATGAGAAAACCTTCGGCGGCAAGATCGAGTTCAAGATGACGCACGCCGAATCGCCGATGGCGGCGCAGACTGCGCCGGAGTGGCGGAACAAGATCATGCACATTTCGCTGCGCGTTGGCGAGAGGGTTCTGTTGGGTTCTGATGCTCCGCCGCAGTACCAGCAGCAGCCGCAGGGGTTCTCCGTTTCTGTTTCCGTGAAAGACGTGGCTGAGGCGGAGAAGGTCTTCGGCGCGCTGGCAGAAGGTGGCAAGGTGAATATGCCGTTCGCGGAAACATTCTGGTCGCCCGGCTTTGGGATGCTGATCGATCGCTTTGGCATTCCGTGGATGGTGAATACCAACACGCAAGCTGCGTAGTTGAACGGGTTCCGCTGCGATGGAAGAGTGGAACCCGGTTCTTTTTTCTGGGGAGGGTTTATGGAAGAGGTTGTGGCTGGTGGAGTGGCTTCGGCGAAGAGGCTCTGGACAGGGCGCGTACTGAGCGGGCTGGTTGTCTTGTTTCTTTTGATGGACGGCGTGATGAAACTGTTCAAGCCCGCGCCGGTGCTGAATGCTCAGGCTGAGCTGGGGTGGCCTGACGAGATTACGGTTGCAACCGGGATTGTGCTGCTCATCTGCACGATTCTGTATGCGGTGCCGAAGACTGCGATCCTGGGTGCGGTTCTGCTGACGGGTTATCTCGGCGGAGCAGTCGCCGTTCATTGGCGCGTGGGGCATCCGTTGTTTGCTGCGACTCTGTTTCCTGTGTACATGGGTATTGTGTTGTGGGCGGGGCTGTATCTGCGGGATGTGCGGTTGTGTGAAATGATTCCGTTGCGGCGTTAGCGCGATGGAGGTTGCACACGATGCGGTTTGTAATTCTGCGGAGGTCCGATGCGACGATGGAGTCGGACACTCCGGCCAGTCCTGAGCTGTTTGAGGCGATGCGGCAGTATGACGACGAGATGAGAAAGGCTGGCGTGCTGGTTGCGGTGGAGCGGCTGCAGCCTAGTTCGCGAGGGACTCGGGTTCGTTTATCGAAAGGCGAATTCACAACTTTAGACGGGCCGTTTTCCGAGACGAAGGAATTGATTGCTGGAGTCACGATGATGGAAGTTGCGTCGAAGGAAGAGGCGATTGCCTGGATTAAGCGCTGTCCTACGCTCTGCAGTGGAGATGTGGAGGCGGAGTTTGAGATTCGTCCGGTGCTTGATTGCGGCGAATAGTTGCGGTGCGCTTGCCTCGGCGGACGCAATGATGATGTGATCGGTAGCTGTGACGGCTACCTCTATCCACAATACGATTGATGCGGTCTGGAGAATCGAGTCGGCGAAGCTGATTGCTGTGCTCACGCGTATCGTGCGCGATGTTGGAATTGCTGAAGACCTGGCGCAGGAGGCATTAGTCGCTGCACTCGAACAGTGGCCGGAGTCCGGAGTTCCGGAAAAGCCGGGCGCGTGGCTGATGGCGACGGCGAAGCATCGCGCGCTGGATCTGCTGCGGCGCAGGCAGATGCTCGACCGCAAGCATGAAGAGCTGGGGCGCGAACTGGAAGCGCAGGAGCTGACGGTGCCGGATTTCAGTGCAGCTCTCGATGACGATATTGGCGATGATCTGCTGCGGCTGATGTTTATCGCGTGCCATCCGGTGCTTTCTTCGGAATCACGGGTCGCGTTGACGCTGCGGCTGCTGGGCGGATTGACGACCGATGAGATTGCGCGGGCGTTTCTTGTTCCCGAGGCGACGATTGCGCAGCGCATTGTTCGCGCGAAGCGGACGCTGGCACAGGAGCATATTCCTTTCGAGGTTCCGCGTGGGAAAGAGCTGCCGCAGCGGTTGTCGTCTGTACTGGGCGCGATCTACCTGATCTTTAATGAAGGCTATTCAGCAACCGCGGGCGATGACTGGATGCGGCCTGCGCTCTGCGAAGATGCGTTGCGGCTGGGGCGGATTCTGGCTGAGCTTGCACCGCAGGAGGCCGAGGTGCATGGGCTGGTGGCGCTGATGGAGATACAGGCGTCGCGTGCGGCGGCGCGGACGGGGCCTGAGGGGCGGCCGGTGTTGCTGTTGGATCAGGATCGAGCGCGATGGGACAGGCTGCTGATCCGGCGCGGGCTACAGGCATTAGAGCGTGCCAATGCCCTGGGCGGTGCGCGTGGGCCATACGCTTTGCAGGCGGCGATTGCGGCGTGTCATGCGCGTGCACTGGTTGCGGAGGAGACGGACTGGAAACGCATCGTGGAGCTTTACGACGAGCTGGCGCGGATTATGCCTTCGCCGATCGTTGAGCTGAACCGCGCGGTTGCAGTGAGTATGGCGTCTGGTCCGGATGCGGCTCTGGAGCTGGTGGATGCTTTGACTGCGGAGCCTGCGCTCAAGGGCTATCATCTGCTGCCGAGTGTGCGCGGCGATCTGCTGGCGAAGCTGGGACGGTATGACGAGGCCCGAGCGGAGTGTGAACGGGCTGCTGCGATGACGCGCAATGCGCGCGAGCAGGAGCTGCTGCTGGAGCGTGCTCGGGAGTTTGCGGCGCGTTCGGCCGATGGCCACAGACCTCAATAGCCTGGCTTGCGAGTAGCCCTGCCTCACGGCAAATCGAGTTATTTCGCAAATCGAGAAGACAGGTGAAGAGCGGAAGGCATCTTACCAAGTGATTTCGTCTATCTGTGGACGGAGGTGCTTCGTTGTTGCTGGCTGCGCTTTGATTCACGGAGAGCATTGCAAGTCAGAAGGGAAAGCACATGCTACTAATTATTCTAATCGTTCTCCTCCTGGTGTTCGGATTTGGAGGCTATCGTCTGGGCCCAGGTATTGGCTACTACGGCGGCGGTGGAGTTAGCCTGATCATATTGGTCGTCATTGTCCTGCTCCTGTTGAAAATTATTTAAAGAAGTGGTCGATGAGGTAGTCGCGTAGCTCGATGTTGAAGCTGCGCGTATTTTGTTTCGGGTCTTCTGAGTCGGTGTTGTAGTCGACGATGTAGGCGCTGCGGGTGGCGGGATCGATGTTGATCTGGCTGCGGAATCCGTTCTGCCAGCCGGGATGACCGATCAGCTTCAGTTTGCCGTCGGTGTGGACGAAGAAGCTTTCAGCTACGGAATCGTGCGCGCCGACGCGTGAGGGGAAATCTTCGTCGGGTGTGACGGGGAGCACCGGCTTCCACATTTCTTCCAATGAAGAGCGCTTCAGGATGGCGTCGTATTCGGGCTGGTGTGCCGGATCGCCGAGCAGGAAGCGGATGTATTTGAGCATGTCCGGCAGCGGGGCGTTGAGGCCGCCGTTGGCGCGAGTGATACCGGTGTTGAAGTCGAACGGGTCTTCAGTCAGCTTGCCGTCCTTCAGGTCCCAGCTGTGCGAGCGGTATTTCAGAAGATGGTAGGGGCTGCGGTCGTAGTAGCTGCGGTCCATGCCGAGCGGACGGAAGATATTCTTCTCCATATAGACCTCGAACTGGTCTCCGGAGAGGCGCTCGATGATTTCGCCTAAGAAAACGACGGCGAGGTTGGAGTAGCTGTAGCGGGTGCCGGGCTGGAATTTGATCTCGGTGTACGGCAGCATGGCGACGATCTGGGACCACTGCGTGGGCTCGAAGGGCTGCCAGTCGGCGTCGCGCCAGGGCCACGTTGCATCGCGGAAGCCGCTCGAATGAGACATGGCTTGGCTGATGGTGATGGCGGAGATGGGGCCGTAGGTGTCGTGTACGGTGGCCAGCTCGGGGATGTACTTGATGAGGGGGTCATCGAGCGAGAGCAGACGGCGGTCGCGCAGCTGCATGATGGCGATTCCGGTGAAGGTCTTGGTGACCGAGGCCCAGTGGTAGGTGGTGTTGTCGTCGACCGGATCGGTCTCGCTCTGGCGGCCGTAGTTGTCGTCGAGTAGGACTTCGCCGTGGTGGATCACGATGAGGCTGCTGCCGATGATTCCGTTGCGGCGCAGGCCTGATTCATAGAAGGACTTGATTTCCTGCGGTGTTGCCGGGGCCGTGGTTTGTGCTGCGAGGGTGGCGGCGAGGCAGGCGATGGCGATGATGAGTGGGCGCATCATGTTGCTCGGATTGTATTGGATGGGCTGCGTGGGATAGAGACGAAATAAAAAGGCCCAGGCCCTCAGCCGGGGCCTTTTTTTCTGGTCACACCAGTGGATACAAGCCTGGCGAAACTCTTCACACTATCGCAATAACTGAGGTACGTCATGAGCCGACAACTGCAGGTCCCTCCGCTACGCGCTCCGCGCTCCGGTCGGGATGACAAGTTTAGCCGATACCGGCTACTTGCCGTAGAAGCTGTAGGTGGCGGTGTAGGGCTGGCGGGATTCTCCTGTTGTGCAGGTTTCCTTGGGTGCGGCGCCGCCGTGGGTTTCGGTGCGGCGGATGTAGGTGACATCGGCGAATTGTCCTGAGCCGCTGTCGGGGACGGTTTGAAGCAGCAGCCACGTTACCGAGTCTGCTTCCGGCGATGGCTGCGAGGCGATGGCTTTGCCCTTTACTTCGCTGCCGTCGGTGAGCTTCCAGGTCGGGCCGGCGAAGTGGGTGCCGATGACTGTTCCCTGTGGGTCGAGGAGTTTGGCGTCGGGCGCTTTGAGCGTCCATTTGCCGTCGGCGCAGGTGTAGACCTGTACTCCTTCGCCCCTGGCTTCGAGGAGCAGCTCGTGTGTGCCGGGTGGCAGGTCGATCGATGATGGCGGTTGCTGTGGAAAGGCGGCGGGTGAAATGAGAGCGATGAAGAGAATGAGTGCTCGCATAACGTGACGAGGATAGCAGAGTTCTGTGACAGGCGTGGAAATTTGGTTGCGGAAGAAGGCAACGGCATCTGCGGCAGGCGAAGTACTGTATGGATTCTTCCCCTTCCTCTTCCCCTTCGTTCCACTCAGGGTCAGAGTCAGGGTCAGTTGCCGTCGTATTTCTGGAAGAGGTCGGGGAATTGCTGCTTGAGCGCGGCTATCTTAGGGCGGTCGCAGACTTCGATGTAGGGGTTGCCGGGGTTCTTGATGGCGTAGTCCTGATGATAGTCTTCCGCTGCGTAGAAGGCTTTGAGCGGTACGACCTGCGTCACGATGGGCCGCGAGAAGACGTGCGCGGCGTCGAGCTGCCTGATGTAGGCGTCGGCGATGCGGTGCTGTTCTTCGTCGGCGTAGAAGATGACAGATCGATACGACGGGCCGACGTCGTTGCCCTGGCGGTTGAGTTGCGTCGGGTCGTGGGCTACGGAGAAGAAGATGCGCAGGAGCTGGCCGTAGGTGATCTTCGATGGGTCGTAGACGGCGCGGACGCTTTCGGCGTGGCCGGTGGTTTCTGTGGTTACGTCGCTGTAGTGAGCGGTCGCGGCGGAACCTCCGGAGTAGCCTGCTGTCGTGTTGACGACGCCCTTGACGCGCTCAAAGACTGCCTGCGTTCCCCAAAAGCATCCTCCGGCGAAGACAGCGGTTGCTTTGTCGTGCTGCGCGGCCAGGGACGCGTCGTTCTGCGCGGCGGGGATGGGCGCTGTCCGCGGCGTCTCGATCTGGGCGATGGCGAAGGTGAGACAGGAAGCGACGGCGAGCGCGCATAACAGTGGGCGAATCATATTGCATTAGAGGGGAAATGCCCGGAAAAGGTTACAGGCGCGTTTTGATCGCGCTGTAAGGAAGAGCGAGCACCAGTTTTAAAATGCGGGTATGCCAACGGTTCGTTCCAAAGCTGCTCCCAAGCAGGACGTGCAGCCGTACTTTGGTCCGGAGGCGGTGAAATTTCTGCGCGGGCTGAAGCGCAACAACAACCGCGAGTGGTTTGAGGCAAGGCGGGCGATCTTTGAGCGCGAGTTGAAGAAGCCGATGCTCGCGGTCGTCGAGCGGGTGACCGATGCGATGGCGGAGTTTGCGCCGGCGCATGTGCGGCCTGCGCAGAAGAGCGTGATGCGCATCTATCGCGACACGCGGTTTTCCGCCGACAAAACGCCGTATAAGACGCATGTGTCTGCGTGGTGGACGCGCACCGGGCTCGATAAGACATCGGGCGGAGGCTATTACTTTCATTTCTCGCCGGCGGAGGTGGTGATTGCGGCGGGGATCTACATGCCGGCACGCGAGCAGCTGCTGGCGATCCGTATACAGCTGCTGGAGCAGCATGCGGAGTTCCGGCGTCTTTTAAGTGACAAAAAGCTGCGCAAGGTAATGGATCTGGATCTGGACCGGTCGGCTCTGACGCGCCCACCGAAAGGATTTTCGGCGGATCATCCGGGGATTGATCTGATCAAGCAGCAACAGTGGGGCGTGCTGGCGCGGCTGCCGGCGGAGGTGGCGCTTAACGAAGGGCTGGCGAACGAGATTGTGACTTGCTTCCGGTTGGCGGCGCCGGTCGTCGATTTTCTCAACCGTCCGTTCGTGCAGGATGAGGAAAAGAAAAAGCAATATATCTTCAAGCTGATGTAGACGCACGCCTCGGCGGAGGAATAGACTACGCAACATCCCAAGCCCGAAAATGCGCGGGACCCGCGCTGGTCAAGGGTTTCATGTCCTTCACTAAAACGGCGAAAAAGGGTTGAAATCCAGAAAAATGGCATAAAAACCTAAAAAAATGGAGAAAAACCTGTGGAAACAAGGCTTTTGCCGTTGACAAAGTTTGCGAAAAGACGCAAGGTAAACGGCGGAAGGCTTTTTCAAACACCCGCATGGATACAGGGTTTTCCGGCTATAAGCGGATGAAAATCCGGGGGTGGATTGAAGAAACCCGCAAGACGCGATGACAGGCTCTAGGCTCTGGAAAAGCGAATAAGAACCAGGAGGATTCACAATAAAATGGCAACTGGAATGACCAAGACAGCCCTTGTCCGCCACTTGGCGGAGAAGCTCGAACTCACCAACAAGCAGTCGGCTGGATTTCTCGATCTGCTTGCGGAAACGGCGATCAAGGAGACGAAGAAGAACGGCCTCTTCGTAATTCCCGGACTTGGACGCCTGGTGAAGGCAGAGCGCAAGGCGCGCATCGGCCGCAACCCGCAGACGGGCGAGCAGATCAAGATCAAGGCGAAGACCGTGGTGAAGTTCCGCGTGGCGAAGGCTGCGAAGGACGTCATCGCTCCGCCGAAGAAGTAGATCAGAAGCAGATCCAGGCGCAGCGCGCCCGCTCGAAAAAGGAAACGGATTGTTCCGTTTCCTTTTTCGTTTTTTGTGACGGTTGTCATTTCCTTTCCATGACAAAAGCGAATCGTCGTTTGCGCGTCCCCGGAGTAGAGTTGTGACGAAGGTCGGGAGACTATGAGCGTGGCGAAAGTCGATTATGGGATTGACGCGCCGGGAGTCGTTCGGAACCTGGCGCTTTGCGGCGCAGCGCTGTTGATCATCCGCGGGTTTACGGCAACGATTCGCATTGGCCCGGTAAGTATTGTCGGTTTTGAATGGACGGGGATTTGTCTTCTCGTCACTGCTGGTCTCATGCTGCTGTATTCGAAGGTAGGGAAGATGCGGCATCGCGACCGGATGATCCGGATGGCGGAGCTCAAGGGCAACGACGAAGTGCTGGATGTGGGTACCGGGCGCGGCCTGCTGCTGATTGCTGCGGCGAAGAAGCTGTCGACCGGGCATGCTGTTGGCATCGACATATGGAAGGCCTCAGATCTGAGCAAGAACCTTCGCGAACGCACGCAGCAGAACCTAGCGATTGAGGGTGTGGCCGATCGCTGTGAGCTGGTGGATGCGCCGGCGGAGAAGATGCAGTTCGCTGACGGACGGTTCGACGCTGTTCTGTCGAATATGTGTCTGCACAATATTCCGGAAAAAGCCGAGCGCCATAAGGCGTGCATGGAAATTGTCCGCGTGCTGAAACCAGGAGGGACGGCTGTGATCTCGGACTTCAAGAACACGAGCAATTATGCGCGTGCCTTCAAAGATGCCGGTTTGACGGTGAGCAGGAAGTTTTATTTTGCTGACACGTTCTTTCCCGTTTCGATTGTTAATGCGAGGAAACCGGCGTGACGTCAGACCTGGCGGATGGTCGCCAGATAGGCCTTGATTCCGCTGGCTATGATCTGTACGCCAATGCACATAAGAATGAAGGATGACAGGCGCATCACGACCGAGGTGCCGGCGGTCCCTAGCAGACGTTCGGCAGCACTGGCATAGCGGTAGCAGATGTAGACGATGAAGCAGACGATCGCGACTCCCAAAAGCGCGGCGATAAGGACTTTGGGCGAGAAGATCGATTCGGTGTGCAACTCGGCGGGCAGGTGCGCCCCCAGCGTGATGGCGACGGAGATGGAACCCGGGCCAACTGTGATCGGAAGCGTGTAGGGATAGAAGGCGTGATCGAGGATATTTTCTTGACTGACGGTTTTTGTGTTGACGCCGCTGCTTCCTTGCGCAAGCAGTGTCCAGCCGGTTGCGGCTACGACTAGTCCTCCGCCGATTTGCACGGCATAGATCGAGATCCCGAAGAAGGTCAGAATCTTTACGCCCCAGAGCAGCGAGCAAATGAGCAGAAAGAAGCTGTAAATCGCGATCTTTTGCGAGAGCGCGCGCTGGAGAGGGCGCTCGACTCCTCCGATCATGTTGATGAAGATGGCCGCGCTGCCAAGCGGGTTGACGATGGGGAAGAGCGCGCCGACGACGAGAATCGTGGATTCGGTGACAGCGGCGATGTCGTGCAGAATGTCAATCATGTTTCGACGCCTGCGGCAGTATAGCCCGAGTGACTAAGGATGTTCCGAAACAAATGATGACGCACTTGATCAGTAGAAACGCGTTGTAGCGCCAGGCGAGGATGGCGAAGCACGCGGTGTAGCCGGCGTAGTAGCTTTCCGCGAGCAGGCTGGTGAGCCATTGCGGCCTGGCTGGTGACGCGGGTACGCGCGCGCGAAGGCTGCGCCAGAAGCGTGGGACTTTCTGCTTGTAGGCGAGATAAGCTTCGCCCTGCTGCGCGGCGAGGTGGGCTTCCTCGGCGAGGATGAGGCGGTAGTAGAAGATGGCCTGCGCGGCGAGGAAGAAGATCGCACCCGTCGGCGGCATCAGAATCGAAATGGCGAGCGAGAAGATGAAGGTGCCCATGTAGAGCGGGTTGCGCACGTAGCGGTAGGGGCCGGCGGCGACGACTCCTGTTCCGTGCATGGATGTGTCGTGCACTATAGCGGTACCGAGATAGGCGGTTCCCCAGACGCGGAAGATCGCTCCCTTGATGGCGCAGAGGAGAGCGATGACGGTGATGAGGATGGTCGCGCTGTTCAGCGAAAGCCAGTGCGCGCTGGCGAGGGCGCCGGGCAGTTCAAGCCAGGTGATTGAGGCCCGGCCGGAACCCAGGTAGCGTGCCCAGGGCGCCCAAAAGCCGAGGACGTAGAGCAGGAAGCCGATGACGATGCGGAAGCGGAACTCGAAGTGTGTTGCCTTCATTGAGCGGTGGTCCCGTTCGCATTCTTGTATGCGACGCCGGACTTCATGACGAACTGGACGTTCTGAAGCAGGCGAATGTCTTTGAGGGGGTCGCCGTTGACGGCGATGATGTCGGCCCATTTTCCGGGTTCAACCGAGCCGACGTGGCTTGTCCAGCTCATGAGGTCGGCGGCGTTGAGAGTTGCTGTTTGCAACGCGGCGAGCGGCGTCATGCCGAACTGGTTCACGTAAACGTCGAGCTCGTGCGCGTTGAGTCCGTGCGGGTAGACAGCGGCGTCGGTGCCGAGGGCTACCTTTACTCCGGCGGCGATGGCTTTTTTTGCATTGGCTTTTTCTACTGCGCTTACGTCTTTCATCTTCTGCTTGTAGAACGCTGGCAGGTTTCCGTATTGCTGCATCCAGTCGATGAGGTACGCCGTGGGCACGAAGTAGTTTCCGTGCTCTTTCATCGCAACGATGTCTTCATCGTTCATGTACGAGCCGTGCTCGATGGAGTCGATGCCCGCTTCAGTTGCCCACAGGATGCCCTGCGCGCCGTGCGCGTGCGCGGCCACCTTGCGTCCCAGACGGTGCGCGTCGGCCACGATGGCCTTCAGTTCTTCGAGGGTGTACTGGGATACCTGCGGGTCATCGCCTTTGGAGAGGACGCCGCCTGTGGCACAGACCTTGATCAGATCGGCTCCGTACTTGATGGTCTCGCGGACCTTGTGCTGGACGGCTTCGACGCCATCAGCTACGCCGTCTGCCGTCTGGTGAAACTCGAAGGGCAGAAGGTTGTCGTCGCAGTGGCCTCCGGTAATGCCGAGGGCGGGACCGCTGACCTGCATGTGCGGACCTTCGATGAGGCCTTCGTTGATGGCGTCGCGCAGGTCCACATCCGCATAGCCGTCGGCGCCGACGTTGCGGACGGTGGTGAATCCGGCTTCGAGCGTGACTTTCGCGTTGTGCGCGCCGATGAGCGCGCTTTTCGCGACGCTGGTCGATAGTTCGTGATAGGGGTCGAAATTTGTGTCCATCGTCAGGTGCGTGTGCACGTCGATGAGGCCGGGCAGCAGGGTCATGCCGCGCAGGTCTACTTCTTTATCGCCGGGCTGCTTTGGCGTGGAGGCTGTCGGCACTACTGCGGTGATGCTGTCGCCGGTGACGATGATGGTCTGGTCGGCGGACTCGTTGCCGGTGTGCACGTCGATCACGTGGCCGGCACGGATGAGCGTGCGCGTGGGCGCTGTCGGTTGCTGTGCTCGAGCAGGAAGAGCTGAAAGGAACAGGGCCGGCAGAGACAGGCAGAAAATGCGTTGGGCGGTCGTTAGCATGTTTTGGCGTCCAGGGGATGAAGATGTGCGGCAAGTCTAGCAGACGATACAGTTTGAAGCCCGCCAAATTCCCTATTGCCAAACCATAGAAGAGAGCGGATGATACCTATGGCTAGGCAATAGGAGAAACATGGGAGACAAGACCGACGTTTGGCAGGGAACTCTGGCGCTGATGGTGTTGAAGACGCTTGAGACGATGGGGCCGATCCATGGATACGGCATTGCGCGGCGCATCGAACAGACGAGCGGCAATCTGCTGTCGCTGAACTATGGGACGCTCTATCCGGCCCTGCTGAAGTTGGAGCAGGAGGGCTACATCGCCTCGGAGTGGGGACTTTCGGAGAACAATCGCAAGGCCAAGTTCTACAAGCTTACGCGCACCGGGAGAAAACAACTGGAGCGCGAGGCGCGGGACTGGGAGCAGGCGACGGCGATTCTGGCGCGCTTTCTCTCGCCTGCTGAGGAGGGGTGATGCGGCCGCTTCGAGCGAAGCTGAGGGCGCTCTGGCTGCGGCTCGCCGGTATGTTCGGCGGCGATCGAGCGCGCGAAGAGTTTGCCGTCGAGTTGGAGAGCCATCTTCAGATGCACATCGAGGACAATCTGCGCGCGGGCATGACGCAGGAGGAGGCGCGACGCGATGCGCTCATAAAGCTTGGCGGTTTTGAGCAGGCGCGCCAGGCGTATCGTGAGCGCGAAGGGCTACCGTGGTTTGAGACGCTGTGGCAGGACCTTCGCTTTGGGTTGCGCATGCTGGCGAAGAGCCCGGGGTTCACGGTTGTCGCGATCGTGACGCTCGCGCTTGGGATTGGCGCGAACACCGCGCTGTTTTCGGTTGTGAATGGTGTGCTGCTCGATCCGTTGCCCTATCCGCATCCGGAAGAGTTGGTGACTGTGCACGCAAGCAAACCGAACTTCGACGAAGGGTCGATTTCCTATCTCAATTTCCGGGACTGGCAGCGAGATAACAAGACACTGACGGCGCTCGCGGTTAGTCGGGGAACGGGCTACAGTCTGACGGGCATGGGCGATGCGGAGGAGGTGCGCGCCGAGCTTGTGTCGTCGGATTTCTTTCCGCTGCTGGGCGTGAAGCCGGTGATCGGGCGGCTGTTCGCTTCGCATGAAGATGAGATTGGGCGCGAGCCGCTGGTGCTGATCAGCGAGGGCTTCTGGGCGCGCAAGTTTGGATCGCGGCCCGATGCTGTGGGTAAGGTGCTGACGCTCGATGGTCGCAATTACACGATTGTCGGCGTACTGCCAGGACGTTTTAATCTGACGATTAACAATTTTCGTGCGTGCGATCTCTATGTTCCGATCGGGCAGTTTCAAAATCCGGAGCTCAATAATCGCTTTGCTCCATTGGGCATCCACGGCATTGCGCGCCTCAAGCCTGGAGTGACGCTGGCGCAGGCACAGGATGATATGCTGCGAGTTTCCAAGCGGCTGGAACAAGTTTATCCAGAGGCCGACCAGGGGATTCGCGCGAAGCTGGTTCCATTTCAGTATGCGATGGTGCGAGATGTGCGTCCGTTGCTTTGTGTCCTGATGGGCGCAGTTGGATTTGTGCTGTTGATCGCCTGCGTGAATATTGCCAACCTGCTGCTGGTGCGCTCGAATGCGCGGGCGCAGGAGTTCGCCGTGCGGTCGGCGCTCGGCGCTGGGCGGACGCGGCTGCTGCGTCAACTGCTGACGGAGAGCCTGATGCTGTCCCTTACTGGCGGACTGCTTGGGCTGCTGCTGGCTTCGCTCGGGACCCGAGTAATTCTTCAGCTGTTGCCGCGACAGTTGCCGCGAGCAGCGGAAATTCATATGAGCGGGATGGTGCTCAGCTTCACTCTGCTGGTTTCGCTGGCGGCGGGAACATTGTTTGGTTTGATGCCCTGTTTGAAGATATTCCGGCAGAACCTGCAGGACACGTTGAAAGAAGGCGGACGCGGAGCGGGCGGCGCTCGTCAGCGCGCGCAGAACTGGCTGGTGGTCTTTCAGATGGCGACGACGCTGGTGCTTCTGGTGGGCGCAGGGCTGATGATTCGCAGCCTGGAGAAGCTTTCAGAAGTCGACACGGGGTTTCGGCCGCGCGGCGTGCTTACGTTTGGGCTGGAGGCTTCACCCGCGATGATCGGTGCTGGCCCTGAAGCGACGCGTGCATATCTACGCGAGGCGAATGCGAGAATCGCGGCAGCTCCGGGCGTGGATGCTGTTTCGTTTTCTTGGGCAGCGCTTCCTATGTCATCGGATGATGAGGAACTTTTCTGGCTGGACTGCGAGCCGAAGCCACAGAGCCAAAATGCCATGCATTGGGCGATCCGGTACATTGTCGAGCCGGGATATCTGAAAGCGATGGGAATCCCGTTGCTGAAAGGACGGTTTCTTGCGTCGAATGACGACGAGCATGCGCCCCGCGCGGTCGTAGTTGACGATGTGTTTGCGCGGAAGTTTTTCGGCAATGACGATCCGGTAGGGAAACGGATCCACCTGGAGCAGTTTGATGAGCCGGCGATAGTTGTTGGCGTCGTGGGGCATGTGAACCAATGGGGACTGGACAATGACGCTGTCAACCCGCTGCGCGCCGAAGTGTATCAGGCGATGATGCAGCTGCCGGAGCAGCAGCTTGGACTTGTGATGATGGGCATGGACGTTGTCGTGCATTCCAGCTACAACGCGGACACGGCCTTTCAGAGCATTCGCAATACGGTCGTTCAAATGAATCATGAGCAGGTGGTGTACAACCCGCAGACGATGGAGGCGTTGATTGCCGACTCGGTGGCGGGGCGGCGGTTCTCGATGATTCTGTTGGCTGCGTTTGCAGGCACGGCGCTGCTGCTGGCCAGCATCGGGATGTATGGGGTCGTCTCGTATCTGGTGGCGCAGCACACGCGCGAAATTGGCGTGCGCATGGCGTTAGGCGCGGATCGTAAGAACGTGTTTCGCTGGGTTCTGACGCGCGGAGGCAGACTCGCGGTCTCTGGCGCTGTGATTGGAATTGTAGCGGCCTTGGCGCTGATGCAGGTGATATCGAGCTTCTCGTCGCTGCTCTATGGCGTGCGCGCCTATGATCCCTGGACGCTGGCGGCTGTCATCGCCTTGATGATGGTGGTGGCGTTGGCAGCGTGCTACCTGCCGGCGCGGCGGGCCATGCGGATTGATCCGATGCAGGTGCTGCGCACGGAGTAAGTCTATTTGAGGGCCTGGCGCAGTCTTCCTTTTGCTTGCGCGAGCCTGGCTTCGGCTTCGGTGCGCGTGAGGCCCAGCCGCTGCATGACGATGGCTGTTTTGACCGAGCCTGCTTCGTCGAGCAGCGCGGCGGCCTTTTCGTATGGCAAATGGGTGAGTGTGGAGATGATTCTGGCAGCTCGGTCGCGCAACTTCGCGTTTGTCGGCTGCACGTTGACCATCAGGTTGCCGTAGACGTAGCCGAGGCGGACTAATGATCCGGTTGAGAGCATGTTGAGCACGAGTTTGGTTGCCGTGCCTGCTTTCATGCGCGTCGAGCCGGTAACGACTTCAGGGCCTACGGCGGGCGTGATGGCGATTTCGGCGCGTTGCGCAAGCTGCGAGCCGGGAACGCAGCTGAGGCCGATAGTTGCTGCTCCGAGTTTGTGGGCGTAGTCGATGCCGCCAAGGACGTAGGGGGTGCGGCCGCTGGCGGCGATGCCTACGAGCGCGTCTTTTTGGCCGAAGACATGGGCTTCGAGGTCTTTTTGTCCCTGGGAGGCGTCGTCTTCGGCGCGTTCGACTGAGCGACGTAAAGCGATGTCACCGCCGGCGATGAGTCCCTGCACCAGTTCGGGGGGCGTGTTGTAGGTTGGCGGGCACTCTGAGGCATCGAGGACGCCGAGACGGCCCGAAGTTCCTGCGCCGATGTAGAAGAGACGGCCGCCGTTGTCGAGGCGCGTTACGATCGCGTCGACGGCCTGCGCGATGTTGGGCAGTTCCCGCTCGACGGCGGTGAGCACGTCGCGGTCGACGGCGTGCATAGTTCTGAGTAGATCGAGCGTGGAGAGCTGGTCGAGGTTCTCCGTCGCTGGATTGCGCGCTTCAGTTAGAAGCTGGTCGAGCTTAAGTTGAGACTCCATGAGTCAATTAGAAATCATCATGGCGGAAACTACTTCTGATGTGCACGGCTGAGCAGCCTGATTGCACCTAGCAGTCCAAGCGCCAAAACTAGTGCGCCAAGGCACCAAAACAAAATTTGGGCACTACTCTTTGCGTTCAGGATTGGCTGGTCGCGTCCCTGCAGGCTGCGGCCGAGTGCGCCTTCGAGGTCGAAGACGACGACTTCGTTTTCTCCCTGTTTGAGCCATGGGCTGGGGATATAGAGGGTTTTTTGCGGCCCGATGTTCCAGATGCGGCCCAAGGCGCGGCCGTTGAGCCACACTTCTCCCTTGGTGAAGGCGCTGGTGTCGAGGAAAGTATCGCCTGGCTTGTCGATGTTGAATGTGGCTCGGTAGAAGCAGGGGCCCGAGCACGGTGCGTTGCTGTAAGCGAGCTTATCAGGCGTAAGCATTGGTAGCGGGTAGATGTCCCAGTGGGTGATGGGCTTGCCTGCCAGCGTGACCTCTTTTGTGATGCCCTTGCGTTCGCCGCGCAGGGCTTTGGTGAAGTTTACGCGGCCTGTGTTTTCAATGAGGATGTCGAGGCGCTCGCTCTGTGGGGGAACGGCAAGTTGCGGCGTTTTCTGGTCCAGACGGCGGTCACGCGTTCCGATGAGCTTGCCGTCGATGTAGATTTTCGCGTAGTCGTGGAGTTGGTCGAGGACGAAATCGCCGCTGACGGGCCCGGTCAGTGTTGTCCGGTAGAGGATGTATCCGTAGGCTTGGTCGAGGTCTTCCATCGAGAGCGGCTGCTCGCTGTGGGTGGGCTTGGGCAAGTTGTTCCAGAGAGACGCCGATTGCGTGAGTGTGAAGGGTGGAATGATGATGGCCGGGGCTACTGTTGGCACGGGCGGTGGAGTTGTGCCCGTGGCTTTGGCTATTGTGTCGCGGAAGAGGAAATATTTTGCGGTCGGGCGGCCGCTTTCGTCGAGCGGCGAGTCGTAATCGTAGCTGGTGACGTCGGGCTCGTAATTCTTGCCGTTGGAATTGGCGCCGTTCATCCAGCCAAAGCTGGTCCCTCCGTGAAACATGTAGAGGCTGATGGAATAGCCTTGGCGCAGCGTCCAGTCGAGATCGGCGGCTTGCTGCTTAGCATCGGTTAAGGCATGCTTTGCGCCCCAGTGATCGAACCAGCCGTCCCAGTATTCGCTGTTCATGAAGAGTCCATCGGGGCGCAGTTTCTTGAGTGCTTCAAACCCTTTCTGCGATTCGCCGGGGCCGAAGTTGATGGCTGCGGGCAGCTCGGGTAGTGAACCATCCGGGACTTGTTCGGGGCCGTCGGCGGTGTAGAGCTGCGATTTTGTGAATCCGGCATCGACGAGCATCTGGTGGATCTGCTCCATGTAGGCGTGGTCTTTGTCGAAGGAGCCGTATTCGTTTTCAACCTGCACCAGAATGATCGGGCCGCCGTCGCCAATTTGTAACTGTGACAGTTCCTTACCGAGTCGCATGAACCATTGGCGTGCGGGTTCGATGAATTTCGGATCGCTGGAGCGAACTACCGTATTGTGGTCTTTGAGCAGCCATGCCGGGAAGCCGCCGAATTCCCATTCGGCGCAGGCGTAGGGGCCGGGGCGCAGGATCACGTAAAGGCCTTCCTGCTGGGCTTCGCGGATGAACTCGGCCACGTCGTTGTCAGCGGAGAAGTCATAGACGCCGGGCTGAGGCTCATGCACGTTCCAGAAGACATAGGTGGTGATGGTGTTCAGGCCCATAGCCTTTGCCATGCGCATGCGGTCGCGCCAATAGGCGCGCGGGATGCGGGCGTAGTGCATCTCGCCGGAGATGACTTGAAACGGCTTGCCGTCGAGGGTGAAGTGGCCATTCTCTGCTTGGAAGGTGTGGACTTGGGCGTAGGCGGTTCGATGAGCCGGTAAGGAAAGGCTCAAGAGGAGGAAAAGCAGTGGGGCGGCAATGCGTTTCATCAGGTGTGATGTTCTCCGGATGATTTCGAAGAGGTAGTGTACAGGCAATGAGCTATCGGTAGTTTAGGTTAAAGACCACATTGACCTGTGATTCCACCTCCACAGGCTCACCGTTTAGCAGGTATGGTTTATAACGCCATGTCTTGACAGCATCGATCGCGGCCTGTTGCAACATCGGCGGCCCACTGACTACTTTCATGTAATCGACTACTCCGGTCTTGGAGATTCCGATCTGAAGCAGCACAACGCCTTTGTACGCAGGCTGCCTTGGCAATTGCTGGATATTCCGGAGGAGGGGCTGAGATTCGATTTCCCACAATAACAGATGCTGCTACCATGATTTTTCCTGTTACTGGAACAGAGCTTACCCTGACGTGCCATGGCTTCAGGTCGGGCGAGTTCAGCCCATTTACTTGTGCGGCTAGTGTCATGATTGCTGCGGGGTCTTGGGGCATTGGCGGCGGTGAAGAGTTTGCAGGGGTTTGTGCTGATGCGCAGGTTAGGAGCGCGAGTGCCAAAATAACAGGCAGAGTAAGTTGTAGTCGGATCATAGGGCAGAATCGCAAGCGCCTATCGTATCATCCATGACCCGAAGTGATCAGTGCAAAAACTTTCCCCTACAATACAAAGCTGGAGCAATCGGAGCAGTTCCCTTATGCCGAAACCAGCACGTTACGTGTGCATTCACGGGCACTTTTATCAGCCGCCACGCGAAAATCCCTGGCTTGAGCAGGTGGAGACGCAGGACTCAGCAGCCCCGTTCCACGACTGGAATGAGCGCATCACCTCGGAGTGCTACGCGCCGAATGGCGCTTCGCGCATTGTGAATAAACGGAATGAGATCATCCGCATACTGAACAATTACGCGCACATCAGCTTCAACTTCGGGCCGACTCTGCTTTCGTGGCTGGAAGAGAATGCGCCGCGCACCTACCGCATGGTGCTTGAGGGCGATAGAGCGAGCCAGAAACGCTTCTCCGGGCACGGGTCGGCGATGGCGCAGATCTACAACCACATCATTATGCCGCTGGCCAACACGCGCGACCGCATCACGCAGATTCGCTGGGCCATTGCGGATTTTGAGCGCCGCTTTGGGCGCAAGCCGGAAGGCATGTGGCTGGCCGAGACCGCGGTCGATTCGGAAACGCTGGAGCTGCTGGCCGACCACGATATTCGCTTTACGATTCTTGCGCCGGGGCAGTGTGCGCGTGTGCGCCCTTCGACGAAGAGTGCGTCGGGGGGCGAAGTCGCATGGACCGAGACGGATGCCGAGACACTCGATACGCGACAGCCATACGTCGTGCGGTTGAAGACGGGGCGCGAGATCGCTGTGTTTTTCTATGATGGCGCTCGCTCGCGTGCGATTGCCTTTGAAGGCCTTCTGAACAGCGGTGACAACTTTGCCGCCAGGCTGATTGGCGGATTTACTGCGAATGCGACGCCGCAGATTGTGCATGTGGCCACGGATGGCGAGAGCTATGGTCACCATCACAAGCATGGGGAGATGGCGCTGTCCTATGCTCTGAAGTTGATCGAGAAGTCTGCCGATGCGCGGCTGACGAATTACGCGGAGTTCCTTGATAAGGTTCCTCCGACGTGCGAGGCGCAGATAATCGAGAACACATCGTGGAGTTGTGCACACGGCGTGGGACGCTGGTGTTCGAATTGCGGCTGCAACATGGGGTCGCATCCGGATTGGACCCAGCAGTGGCGCCGTCCGCTGCGCGATGCCCTCGACTGGCTGCGCGACGCGATACTGCCGATGACGGAGAAGGCGGCGGCTCCGCTTTTTGAGGACGTGTGGGCTGCGCGGGACGCCTACATTGCCGTAGTGCTTGAACGAAGCGGCGACGCCACGGCGAAATTTCTGGCATCGCAGGCAGCGCATGAACTGAATGCAGCCGAGAGGATCACGGCGCTCAAGCTGATGGAGATGCAGCGCCACGCGCTGCTGATGTACACGAGCTGCGGCTGGTTCTTCGACGAGATCTCCGGCATTGAGACGGTGCAGATTATTGCCTATGCCGGCCGGGTGCTGCAGCTTGCAGCAGAGGTGTTTGGCGAGGACGGAGAAAAACTGGAGACGCAGTTTGTGGAGTTGCTGCGGAAGGCAAAGAGCAATGTCCCCGAGCAGGGAGATGGCGCAACCATTTATCAGCGCCAGATCAAGACAATGCGGGTTGGGCTGGAGCAGGTGGCGGCGCATTATGCCATCAGCTCGATCTTTACCAGCTATTCGGATGAGGCGGAGCTTTTCTGTTATTCGATTCGCAGGCTCACCTATGAAGTGGTAACGTCCGGGCGCGGGCGGCTGCTCTTCGGGCAGGCGCGCGTTGGTTCGCAGATTACGCAGGAATCGGAGACGGTGATCTACGCTGTCGTGCACTTTGGCGACCAGAACATTACCGCTGTTGTAAGGCGTCACGACCCCTCGCGGGAGGAGGAGTACAAAGACTTCGTTCAGAAGGCGCGGTCGGCAGTCATTGGCGCGGATTTTCCCGCGCTGATCCGTCTTTTCGATCATATCTTTGACGGCCGGACGTATTCGATCCAGTCGCTATTTAGAGATGAGCAGCGGCGGATTGTGAAGCTGATTCTGGCGTCAACGATATCGGAGGTGGAGTCGAGCCTGATCGCCATTTACGAAGATCACGCTTCGCTGCTTCATTTCCTGGGACAGAATGGATTGCCGAAGCCTCCGGCGCTGAGCCTGGCTGCAAGTTTTGCCGTGAATGCCAAACTGCGGCAGGCGCTTGAGAGCGAGCCTATCGATGCATTGCAGGTTCGCGCCTACCGTGGACTGGCTGCGGGAGACCAGATTGAGATCGACAGGAGCGCCCTTAGTTTTATTGCAGATCAGAAGATGAAGCGCGCAATGGTGCGGCTGCAGGCCGACTTCAGAAACATGGCGCAGCTGGAAAATGCGTTGCTGACGGCGCGGACGCTGAACGAGCTTCCGTTCGAGTTGAACATCTGGCAGGCGCAGAACATCTGGTATGACATTCTCAAGCCTTCCCGCAAACGGGAGATGCCCGAGGAATGGGAGCGGAAGTTTATGGAGCTCGGCAGCCAGATGAAAATTCAGGTGAACGAGCTGGTGGTGGAAGAAGATGAAGACGCCGCGCGCGCGGTGGAGGCATCTGCTGCGACGTTGATGCTCTAGCGGCTGCGGATGAGCACTGCTGTTGCGTCGTCTGCAAGGTCGGCGCCATGGCCGTGCTGTCGCACCTCTTCAATCAGTCCATTCACACAGGCGTCGGGCTGTTGAAAGTGGTCGAGCAGACGCGCCGCTCCGTATTCTTCATTGTGTCGGTTTGTGGCCTCGGTGATGCCGTCGGTATAGAGCAGCATGTGTGTGCCCGCCTCCAGCGTGAGCGTGTGCTCAGGGTATGAGGATGCGGCCAGTCCCAGGGGCAGCCCCGGTTCCACATCGAGGAACGTGCTATGGCTATTGATGAGCAGCGGACGGAGATGCCCTGCACTCGCTATGGTTAACTCGCGTGAGTTTGTGTCGAGCACAGCGTAGATCATGGTCACGAACTTGCCCATGGGGAAATCTTCGAGCAGTATCTGGTTGAGGTGCGCGAGCGTTTCTCCTGGCGATGGGTGCAGTTTCGCGAGAGACCGCAGGATGGCTCGCGTTGCCGACATGAGCAGGGCCGCCGACATGCCTTTGCCGGAGACGTCTGCGAGGACGATGCCATGGCGACCGTCGCCGAGATCGATGAAGTCGAACCAGTCGCCGGCGACTGATCCGGCAGGATGCCACGCTGTTTCAAAGGCAAAACCGGGAGCGAACGGAGTCGCTTTGGGAAAGAGCGCCTGTTGCATGACGCGCGCTTCGTCGGCTTCCAGTTGCATCCGCTCGCGTTCCAGCCGCTCGCGCTGAAAGAGGCGCGCATTTTCGATGGCGACAGCGACGTGTCCGGCAAGCGCTTCAAGAACGAGCAGTTGATTCTCGGAGAAGGCATTGGTCTCGCAGTGGTCCACGCTGAAGACGCCGATGACCCTGCCACCGATCTTGAGAGGGATGCTGACTTCAGAGCGGGTTTCGGGCTCGCAGGCAATGTAGTACGGGTCCAGGCGAACATCGGGAGCGTAGTGCATCCGTCCGGTTGCCGAGACCTGGCCTACGATGCCCTGCCGACCGATTTTGAGGCGCGAACCTTTCTTGAACATCTTGCATCCGCGAACCCCTTGCAACACCATCTCGTCGGTTTCGGGGTGGCGCAGCCAGATGGCGACTTCGACGGTCCCGAGTGAACTCGCCAGGTCATTCACGACGCGGTCGAGGAGTTGGTCAAGGTCGAGCGTCGAGGTGATGAGTTGGGCGGCGCGCTGCAGCTTCATGAGTATCTGGACGAATTCGCAGGAGGATTGTGTCGGCGTGATCAGGCCATTCTGATTGTCGACGAAGCTGGGGATGGTTCCCATGGTTTTCCTTCTGCCCGCGGAGACGGCGGGACTGCACTCAACTTGGCCATTAGATGTTGGGGCGGAGGCTTCGATGCAAACTATAAAGCTTTAGGTCTTAATAAGTTGGAGCTGGCTGTTAACTGCGCCAGCGCAGCGTGACCGGGCCGGGTATGGGGTGTTTCATGGGCTGACCGGTCGATGCGGCTTCAAGCCGCGCCTGTTTGAGTGCGAAATACCATTTGGCCGGGCGGTCAGCGTCGTCGATGAGCATGAGCGTGGGGTCGTACTTGAGTCCCTCTGCCTGCTGGATCATGGTGACCTGATCCTGCTCTATGAATCGCTTACCGAAAAACGTCGCTATGGTTGTTACAAATGGAACGTGATAGAAGACGTTCCAGGCGGCGTATACATCAATGCGACACGCATTTGTAACTGTTGGTGTTACAGTCGTGATGCTGGAGAACCACTTGTCTCCTGCGCGGATGGTTTCATAGCGCCGATTCGGGAGGACGAAGTCAATGCTGGTGGTAATGGGCTCGCCATAGACTCCGAGCAGCTTGTATGGCGCGCTGTTGGCCGATGGCGTGTGCGAGGCCATGCGGAAGCCCTGTTCGATTGGCTCGAAGTGCTTTTCTTTCTCGTGGATGCTGGCCTGCTTGCGCCACCACCATGCCTGGTGGACGAAGGGTCCGTGGGCCGGGTCCATGAGGCCGATGATGCCGTGATCGACGTTGCAGGGCAGATCGGCGGTGAGGTGCTGGGTGCGGAAGCGCGGGCCGAATTTTGGGGCTTCAGGAACGGGCGGCAGAGTCGCTTCGTCGGCGCGGACTCGGCCGGAACCGGGTTCCGGCACGTAGACCCAGGCGTAACCGTCGCGCTCTTCACAGGGAAATGCGGTTCCGTAGATGCGTGCTGGGTCGAGTGTGTCGTGGCTGGTGAGCGAAGGAATTTCTTTGCACTGACCGCTGACCGGCTCGAAGGCCCAACCGTGGTATTTGCAGGTGAGATTCTGGCCGTCGAACCATCCGCAGGAGAGCGGGATGCCGCGGTGGGGGCAGCTGTCGCGCATGGCGAAGAGGCGTCCATCGGAGCGGCGGCCGAGGACCAGCGGAATGCCCATGAGCATGACTGTGGTGAGCGTCTCTCCGTGCAGCGATTCGCAGCGCATGGCCGGATACCAGTCGTTGTAAATGAGCGTGGCGCTGGGGCCTTGCGGGGGCGCGATCGGCGTGAGCTTGGTGGACATTGTCTCTTTCTCAACTATAGCTCTCTGGGATTTGAAGCCTGCTCAAATCGCGATGTCCAACAGCTTGCGCTCGGTCAGCTCTTCGATGGCGTAGCGAATGCCTTCGCGTCCTATGCCAGAATCCTTTACGCCACCGTAGGGCATGGGGTCGAGGCGCCAGGTTGGCGTGTCGCCGACAATGAGGCCGCCGACATCGAGCGTCTCATAGGCGCGGAAAATGCGGCCTGCGTCGCGGGTGAAGAGGCCGGCCTGCAGGCCGTATCGTGAGTGGTTGACCTCGCGCAGGACTTCTTCGAAATCATCGTACGGCTCGATGGCGATCACTGGAGCGAAGACTTCTTCATCCAGGACCTTCATGGGGCTGTGCGTTCCGGTAAGCAGAGTGGGTTCGACGAGACTGCCCTCGCGCGAGCCGCCCGTCAGGACGGTTGCCCCCAAGGCGCGGGCTTCGTCGATCCAGCTCTCGATCCGCTCCGCGTCGGACATCCGGATAATGGGGCCGATATCGGTGATCTCGTTTGCCGGGTCACCCATGACGAGCGTCCCGGCGGTGCGGATTGCGTGCTTCAAGAATTCGTCGAAGGCTTGGCGCTCGACGTATACGCGCTGCACGGAGATGCAGCTTTGCCCGGCATAGCTGGTTCCGGCGATGACTGTGTTCTGCGCGGCTGCGGCTAGGTCGGGCCAGTCGCTGTGAACGATGACGGCGGCGTTGCCTCCGAGTTCGAGGAGCACCCGCTTCTTAGCGGCCTTCTGCTTCAGTGCCCAGCCTACTTTTGCGCTTCCGGTGAAGCTGAGTACCTTCAGGCGATCTTCGTGTTCGAGGAGAAATGCTGCGTCTTCATTGGCGAGTGGCAAAACGGCGATGGCCGCAGGTGGCCATCCGGCTTCGAGGAGGAAGTTGCCCAGCTTGAGCGAAGAGAAGGGCGTTTGCGGTGCGGGCTTGAGCAGGACCGGGCAGCCGGCAGCTATGGCGGGCGCAAGCTTGTGCGCGACGAGGTTCAGCGGAAAATTGAAGGGCGTGATGGCGAAGGCGGGGCCGGCAGGAAAGCGGCGGACGATCCCCCATCGGCCTTCATTGCCTTTGAGCAGGTCCAGCGGCAGAACTTCGCCGTTTTCGCGTACGGCTTCTTCGGCGGCAGTGGTGAAGGTCAGGACGGCGCGGTCGACCTCGACGCGGGCGGCCTTGAGCGGCTTGCCCGCTTCGGCAACGATGAGTTGGGCCAATTCTTCTCGTTGTGCTCCGATTTTGCCGGCGACACTCTCTAGAATCTGCTTGCGCTGGTAGCTGGGTACCTTACGGGTGTCGGCAAACGACTCATCAAAGGACGTATCTAGGAGACGAACCGCCTCGATGGCATGGTGCCGCGAGGCTTGTATCACCGTTCCGACCAGGCTCTGGTCCCAGGGCGATTGAATTTGCACCTCTTCGCCTTCGAAAACCTCCCGTCCGCCCATCAGAAAACCACGCTTCAGCTTTTGTTTCGCCATTTGTTCCCTTTTAGAGTAAGTTTTCACGTACACTTTTATTCGATGACCGACGGACGACGCCCCGTACGCTACGATGCCGCCCTTGCAATGCGTGAACTGACCGCTGCCGATCCAAAGCTCGGTCTGCTGATCGAGCGCGCCGGGCCGTACACGCTGAAATTGAAGAGCCAGCATTCGCCTTTTGAAGCGCTGCTCGAATCGATCATTTATCAGCAGCTTCATGGAAAGGCCGCCGCCGCAATTCTAAAGCGTCTGCTGACGCTCTTTGGAGAAATTCACCCGAGCCCGGAGCATCTGCTGGGAGCGAGCGACGATATGCTCCGCGCGGCGGGCCTGTCGGGAAGCAAGAGCAAAGCCCTGCGCGATCTGGCGGCCAGGACCATCGACGGAACCGTGCCGACGCTGACGGCGATCCGGCGCATGCCTGACGCTGAGATTCTGGAACGGCTGACACAGGTGCGCGGCATCGGACCATGGACCGTGGAGATGCTGCTGATCTTCCGTCTGGGACGGCCGGACGTCTTTCCCCTGACCGATTACGGTGTGCGCAAGGGCTTTTCACTGACGTTCAAGAAGCTGCCGAAGCACAAGCCGTTTGACGCAACAATGCTAGCAAAGCCAGCAGAGATGCTGCGGCGGAGCGAGAAATGGAAACCTTGGCGATCGGTGGCGAGCTGGTATCTGTGGAGGGCTTGTGATCTGGCGGGCAAGCCTTCGACTCCGCCGAAGTAGCACGGCGCAAGGTCGGGCTGGCTGGTCTGCGTTGTGAAGGCGGTGACTCCCCGCGCCGTCCCCACGTGTCTTGATATGCTTGCAAGCTTTAGGCACGACTGGCAGTTTCGTCAACGCTAATTGCCAAGCGCTTCCAGCAACGTGTCGAAGTCTTCCAATCGTGAATATTCGATAATGACGCGGCCTCGGCCGTTCTTGTCCTCGATGCGGACTTTGAGGCCCAGCGAGCGCTGGAGGCGGTCTTGCGCTTCACGGACATTGGGATCAATGGGTTGTTCTTTCGCCTTATCTTCGCTCCTGGTCTTCTTCTCAGGATTCAGAAGACCCTGGACATAGCTTTCCGTCTGGCGTACGGACATGGAGAGCGCCGTGACCTTTTGCGCGGCTTTGTGGATCGTGTCCGGGTTCTCAAGAGGCAGGAGAGCGCGGGCGTGGCCGAACGTCAGGTCGCCGCTTTCGACTTTGCCCTGCACTTCGATGGGAAGGCGTAGCAGGCGCAGGAAGTTTGAGACCGAGGCGCGGTCTTTGCCCGTGCGCTGCGCCATCTGCTCCTGCGTCAGCTTGAATTCCCGTCCGAGACGCTCGAAGGCGCGGGCCTGTTCCATGGGGTTGAGATCGGCCCGTTGCAGGTTTTCAACGATGGTCATCTCCATCGCCTGCTCATCGGAAACCTGGCGGATGATGGCAGGGACCGAGTCTTTGCCTGCCTTTTGCGAGGCCAGCCAGCGGCGCTCGCCGGCAATAAGCTGATAGCGACCGTTCGGCAACGGCCGTACGATGATTGGCTGGACGACTCCAGTGGCGGCGATGGAGTTAGCCAACTCGGCGAGTTGCTGCTCGTCGACGCGGCTGCGCGTCTGGTAGGGATTGCGGTCGATGTTGCCGACAGGGAGTTCCTGTGGCTGTCCCGCGATCTCGATGGCAGGCGGTTTCGGGGTCGTTTCCGCTGGGGCGGCGACGGTTGCCTGCACACGCGGGAGCAGGGACTCCAATCCCTTTCCCAGGGCGCGTCGTTTGGGAGTTTCGGTTGCCGTCGTCATAAAAGTCATTCCTTCCAGTCTTCAATCGTGTTGTTTAGGCGTATGGCCAGAAGCGGATTTCCTTCTTCACGCGCTTCCCCGCAGCTTCCCTGCGTTCCCGGGCCTTGGGGCTTTCGATGTTGTTTCTCTTCAACAGCTCGTCGGCCAGTTCGATGTAGCTTTCGGCTCCACGCGACTTGGGGTCGTAGAGAATGACGGGCTTGCCGTAGCTGGGGGCTTCGGCAAGGCGAACATTACGCGGGATGGCGGTCTTGAGCAGCTTGTCCTTGAAATAGGCGCGCAGGTTCTCGGTGACCTGCTGGGCGAGATTGGTGCGGTCGTCGTACATGGTGAGCAGTACCCCTTCGATCTCGAGACCTGGATTGAAGGAGGCGCGGACGCGGTCGAGGGTGTTCATCAGCTCACTGATACCTTCAAGCGCGAAGTATTCGGCCTGCATGGGGACGAGCAGTCTGTCGGCAGCAACGAGCGCGTTGAGGGTAAGCAGGTCCAGCGCAGGAGGGCAGTCGAGGATGACGAAGTCAAATTTTGTCCGCTGGATGACGAGCGATTCCTTGAGCCGGTGTGCCCGGTTTGCCTGTTGGATGAGCTCGAGGTTTGCGCCAATAAGGTTCTTGTTCGAGGGAACGAGCTTCAGTGTCGCGATTTCGGTCGACAGGAGGGCCTCTTCGATCGTTGCCTCGCCTAAGAGAATGTCGTAGGTGGACCGGCGCTCATCGTCGCGGGCAAAGCCGTAGCCTCCAGTGGAGTTTGCCTGGGGATCGCAGTCGATCAGGAGCGTGTTCAAGCCTTCGAGGGCGAGTGCGGCGGAGAGATTGATAGCGGTGGTGGTTTTTCCTACTCCACCTTTTTGATTTACAACGGCCAGGACCTTGCTCATGACAATAGAGAAAGACTAAAGATCGCGGGTCACAAATTCAATTGCGATGACCTGTGCAGAACTGGACTTAAATTGTGGAAGACTTTTCTGTAACTGATTGTGAAGTGCTGTAACTCATTGCTATGCAGAGGGATAAGGCCTGCTCTCAGGGTCTTGGATGCCGGGAATCTAAAAAGGCAATCCGTGGAAAACATCTGTGTTCCACGTGGAACAAGACGAGCAGTTTAGAGGGTAATCGGCGTGTTCCACGTGGAACATCAACCGCGGCGGCCAATTAAAAGCAGCCTCTGCGACGAACCCGGTAGAGGAATGGAAGGGGACCAGGAGATCTGATCGAACTGTAAGGACGGGGCTGTCTCTCCCGTGGCGAAAAGAGCGAGGCGGCCTCCTGCGGCGACCCTTTGGATCGCGGTGCGGCAGGCCTCCTGCATTTTATCGACGGCGCGCAGGGTGACAGCGTCGAAGATTCGTTCGAGCGCTTCGACCCTTCCGTTGAAGACATCGGCGTTCGAAAGATCCAGGGTGCGGGTAGCTTCTCGCAGGAATGCGGCCTTCCTGATTTGCGATTCGCCCAGCGTAACGTGGATTTCTGGCCGGCAAAGCGCGATCGGGACCCCGGGAAATCCTCCTCCGGAACCAAAGTCAAGGAGTGTGTGAATGCCTGGTGGAAGGTGCTGGGCCGCAAAGATGCACTCGATGAAGTGGAGATGCAGGATCTCTTCCGGTTCGCGAATGGCGGTCAGATTGAGCCGGGCGTTCCACTTCTGGAGCAATTCAAGATAGGCCAGAAAGCGTCCGACGATCTCCGGCGTGAGGGGCTGGAGTCCTGCGTCGGTAACGGCTGATTCGATCTCAGCCGCTGTCATCGAGCGACAGACTCCCGAATCTCACGCAGTTTCCAGGACCGCGCCGCGCTGACGAATTCGCGAAAGAGGGCCTTTGAAGCTGAGTTTTCGGGAAATGTCCGCTCCGGGTGCCATTGAACGCCAAGCACAAAGTGGTTGCCACGCTGCTCGACGGCCTCAATCGTGCCGTCCGGGGCGGTTGCTACTACTTCGAGACCGTCGCCTGGCGTGGCGATGGCCTGATGATGGCTACTATTCACCGTGATTGCGGGGGCAAATGCCTTGAAATGCCCGGTTGTCTCGGGGATAGAAACGGAGTGAGCCTCGGTGACCTCGCGGCCAGCCTTGTGGTTGATGGGCGTGGTCAAATGCTGGGCCAGCGTGCCGCCCTTCCACACGTTTAGCGACTGGGTGCCATAGCAGATGCACAGCAGCGGCTTGTGCAGGTTGAAGGCGTCTTGCAACAGGAGTTCGTCCACCGCCTCGCGGGCGGAATCCGCCGGTGCGCACTCTTGAGCCGCCTCCTGACCATACTTCTGTGGGTTTACATCGGCAGGGCTGCCGGGCAGCAATATGCCTGAGCAGGAGGCGACTAGATTGGCTACAGTTGCCGGTGATTCCGATAGTGGAACGGGAACGGCGACGGCGCCGCAGGCTTCAACCGCGCGCGCATATTGCGGCCAGCTGCGCTGGTTGTAGTCCGGCTCGGTGGAAGTGGGCTCGGGAATGGCTATGCGGGGAGGCTGATCATTCATACTGCGTTCTCTTCAATTTCGGTGATGGCTTCGAGCGAGGGCGTTGCCGGCGCCGCCAAGTACGAGTGGGCGTAATAGAGACGGCAGATCTCGTCACTCAGCCTGGAGGTCAATTCGTCCACCTGGCGCATGGAATAGGCTGTTGAGTCGATGGGCTCTCCCACCGCAAGGGTAATGGGCACCGGATAGAACTGCGAGGTGTGGATGGGCAGCAGCTCATGCGTGCCAATGAGCGCCATGGGGACAATCGGAGCCTGTGCGCGGATGGCCATAAAGGCCGGACCATTCAAGAAGGTATTGGGGTGGCCGCTCTCGGTGCGTCCGCCCTCAGGGAAAATGAAGAGCGGCATGCCAGACTTGAGCGTTTTGACGGCGCTGCTCAGACTGGAGATCGACGCGCGCGGGTTGTCGACATTAACCGGAACTTGTCCAGAGCGGCGCAGGTGCCAGCCGATAAAGGGCATCTGCCACAAGTCGTGCCGGGCTACGATGCGGAACTGAAACGGCATGCTGGCGAAGATAACCGGCGTGTCCATGTAGGAAAGGTGGTTGCAGGCGTAAACCGCGACATCGTGCTTGCGCAGATTCTCATTCCCAACGAGAGTGATCGGGCATCCGCTTGCTGCGACCAGGGTTCGCGCCCATGCCTGGGCGATGCGATGCTGCAGCTTGCCGTCGCTATCGAACAGAGATGCCGCAAGCGAAAGGCTGCCGAACAGCGCCGTAGAAGCGAAGACAGAAGGGGCCTGAAGAACGAATGAGAGCAGGCGATTAGATAAGGGTAGTGGATTGGGTCGAGGGCCGAGCGTGCGGCGGGTCATCTGGCCAGCTCCGCGCGCAGCGCTCCCACCAGATACACGGAGCCCGTGCCGACGATCAGGCCGTTCGAAGGCGTGATCTCCAGCGCACGCTGGAGCGCCTGGTGTCCATCGGAGCATTCTTCATGAGCGGCGCCCACGGCTGCGGCGGCTTTGGCTAATTCATCCAGCGTTGCCGTTCGGGGCGAGTCGACCGGGGTGAGCAAGACACGGTCAAAAAGCGGGAAGAGTATCTGCGCCAGCTCCGTGATTGCCTTGTCGCCAAGACAGCCGAAGATGAGGGTCTTGGGGGCATGCGCATCAAGGTCTGCCAGGACTGAGCGCAGGGCCCACGCCCCGGCAGGATTGTGGCCTACGTCGAGCAGAATGGCTGCGCCGTTGGATGCGGTGAAGCGCTCCATGCGGCCGGGCCAGCAAGTTTCGCGGATGCCGTGTTCGATATTTGTCGCTGTAATTATGTAACTATGATTGTTACATAATTCAACTGCGGCAGCGATGGCCAAAGCAAGGTTGCGCTCCTGGTGTTGGCCGACAAGAGGCGAGTCTACTTCGATGCCTTGTCCCAGCACCTGCAATGCGTAATGATTGCGGCCCACTTCCAGATGCGTCGTACGCGACGGAATATGTTCCGCGGCGTTGACTCCGCGAACATTGAGGCTGGTCGCTACCTCACCCAGAGCGCAGTTTGCTTCCGGATGCTGCGGCAGCGTGACCATCACGCCGTTTTCGCGCAGGATGCCCGCCTTCTCGCGGGCGATGGCGGTGATGGTTGAGCCGAGCCATTCGGTGTGGTCGAGTGAAATGTCAGTAATGACGGAGACGAGCGGTTCAACGATATTCGTCGCATCAAGCCGGCCGCCCATGCCGACTTCGAGCACGGCGATGTCGACCTTGGACTCGGCAAACGCTGTAAACGCGAGCGCCGTCATGGTTTCGAAGAAGCTGGGAGGAGCGGGCAACCTGCCCTCGTCGACGAGTCTGCGCGCTGCGTCGTCTACCTGAAAGTAGAAGCGGGCGAAGTCGTCATCCGTTATATCCACGCCGTCGATGCGGATACGCTCGTTTACGCGGATTAGATGAGGAGACGTGTAGAGTCCGGTCCGGTATCCGGCTGCCTGCAGAATCGCGGCCAGCGTGGCCGAGGTCGAACCCTTGCCGTTGGTGCCCGCGACGAGGACTGAAGGAAATTGCTTCTGCGGATCGCCAAGAGCGGCGGCAAGCACCCCCATGTGTTCGAGCTCGAACTTACGCCGTGGCTGGCCCGGAGGTGTGTACAATTCTCCGGCAAGAGAGAAGAGACTGTCGATGGCTGCGGCATAGGTCATATCTCGATTTTAGTTGATTCCATGCAAGCGGATAAGAAGCATAACTCTGGACTGGCACTGAAGACAAAGGCGTTATAGGCCCCCTGAGCAATCCTTGCCCTTGTTGCGGGGAGGTCAGTCGGACAAATTTGCCGAATAATTCCTTGACCCGGGCGACCGCAGACGGCATGATGCATACAAACACCCTTCGGAAGAAAACACCCCCATTTACTCCGGGAAATCCAGAGTCGATGACCTTGTGATTGCTGATTGCAGTGAAGTTAGAGAAAGAAGACTTGCCTTGGTGCCACCTTCCCAAATCAGGGCGGAGGTTCGTCTTCCAAAGCCTCGGGGCATTCCTCACTTAGCCCACATCGTCACACTCGCAATCTGTTTCGTGCTGCTTTTGTTCTGTGCGGTTGCAAGCCATTTCTTCTCGATGCATCACCTGGGGATGAGCGCGATCCTGATCGCGGCTCCAGTGTTGATAGCGCCATCGTTATTGCCAGCTGCCTGCTGGCATCAGCAGGGAAAGATCGATAAACGGGAAGCAGCGCTTACCTTGCCGTGGATCTTTCTGCTGATGACCATCATTCCCTGTGTTGTCGTGGTCTCGGCGCGCCTGAGCATGCCACTGCGCGACCAGGCATTCATGCATCTCGATCAACATCTGGGATTCAACGTCCCTGCGATCATGGAATGGGCATCGCTGCATCCTAATGTGCAGCACATCCTGAACCGTTCTTATACTTTGTTGTTCTGGATGGTGGCGCTGGCGGTTCTTCTGCCGTCGATGATGGGCAAGCGAAAGGCGGCGCAGGAATTCCTGCTTGCGAACGCAATCGTCTTCCTGTTTGCGGTTCCTATTTTCAGCTGCTTCCCGGCGGTAGGGCCCTGGACCGCCTACCATTTTCCGGCCAACCCGGCACAGAAGATCTGCGAGCTATCCATTCGAGCACTGCACCTGAACTCTTCTTCGAGCGCCGTGGAAGCCTTTGGCATTGTCTGCTTCCCTTCCTTCCACGTCATCTGGGCGATTTTTTCCGCGATCGCATTGCAGTCGATCAAATGGCTCCGGATCCCGGCAGCGATTCTTGCGGGGCTGATCGTTGCCTCGACGCTCACGACAGGATGGCACTACGGTACCGATGTACTGGGCGGCCTCTTGATGTGTGCTCTCTCGCTATGGATCGCCAGGGCGGTACTCAGGCTGCAAAGCTGCTAGCGACGCACAATTCCTTTCATCATTTCTCAAAGCGTTAATTTGGTTTCGTTGCCTCGATCTCGACGTAGTCAATTCCGGCTTTATCGCCCTTATCGGGGATGCCGTCGATGCGGATGGAGTCGCCGGCTTTCAGCGCGAGAGCCGACGACGTATGGCGTGTGCTGGTGTGGCCATTCATCTTTGCGGACGGCAGATCGTTATCGGCTGTCCATGCATCGACCTGTTTGCCGTTCACGTAGACACGGAAATGCGCCATGCCGTCATTCTGATCGAAGTATTGCGTGGCGATGGCGTAATTCCCGGCTGCGCGCTGGAAGGTGAACGTCATTGAGCAGCCTGTGGCGCGCTCACAGGCGACAGCCTTGCCGCCGGAGGCTGTTTCCCAGGGCGTTATGTCGACTGGGGTGTCGCCGTCGAGTTGCATCGACTCCGCTTCAACGCGGTTGGGGTGATGGCCCGCCCGCCCCTTTTCGTCGGGGATGCCGGAAGTCTTGAGGAACCACTCGCAGATGGCATCGCGCCATACGATGGCGTGTCCGGCCTGATAGGTGAGGCGCTTGACGACATCGTTGTAGCGCTCGTCGTCGATGCGTCCGTGCAACATCTGCCATTGCGTGATGAGACTGGCTGTGGATGCAGCGCCTTCATAGCGCGAGTCGTAGATGTGCTGGATGACGGTTTTGCCGGAGTGCAGCTCGTATTTGTAGGGCACGTGGTGCATGAAGAGCAGCAACTCGTCCGGGCAGGTTGCGAGCGATTCGTACATGGCCGCCACGGGCTCATGATACTGGCCGATATAGCCAGTACCCGTAGCAACGGTGCGGTCCATGCCGACGCCTTCGTGATCGGCGCGGTGCCACTGGCCCCAGCCGTTGCGCTCGGAGGACTCGATGCCTGGACCATAGTGAACGCCGATGATGTCGGTCATGGTGCCTGCGCCGAGCGGCCCGGTGTAGCTCTCATAGATGTGCCACGAGGCGAGCTGCATCGCGGTGATTGTTCGGACGACCAGCGGATCGTTGCCGAAGGTGAGGCGCGTCCACTCTTCCGCGATGGTTTGCGGAGTGAGATTCGGGTTCCAGGCCAGCCGGGCGAATCCATATAAGTTTGCCATGGCCAGCGGGTGAGCGAGCCAGTTGGCATCGAGTCCGACGTTGGCGACGCCGACCATGCCACCGAGTGGGCGACGGAATGTCTTGCCTGCGATCAGGTCTTTAACAGTTGCGTCGGGGACTGTCGTGCCCGCTCCTTTAGCATGCAAATCGAAACCGAGGACCTCCTTCCACATTGGGACGAGAAAGCACAAGTGGCGCTGCTGGCCTGTATATTCCTCCGCGATCTGAACCTCCATTGCTTCATTTGTGTGCTTAAGGCCGCCGAGCAGCGGCGAGACGGGCTCGCGCGCCTGGAAGTCGATGGGGCCGTGCTTGATCTGGAGCACGACGTTGTCGTCGAATAAGCCGTCGAGCGGACGGAAGATATCGTAGGCGGCGCGGGCGCGATCGGCCCTCGGGTCGCGCCAGTCGAGGTGGTGGTTATAGACAAAAGCCCGGTAGAGGACGACTCCGCCGTGTGGCTTCAACGCGCGGGCGAGCGTGTTGGCGGCGTCAGCTGGCGTGCGGCCATAGCTCGATGGGCCAAGCTGACCTTCGGAGTCGGCTTTGACAGTGAAGCCTGCGAAGTCCGGGATGAGTCTATAGATAGCGTCGACTTTCTTCTGCCACCAGGCTTCGACGCGCGGATCGAGTGGGTCGAAGGTGTCAAGTTTGTCGGCTGTCTGGGGGCTGGCGATGTTGACGGAGAGCGCCATGCGTACGCCCCAGGGGCGGAAGGCGTCGGCGATACGGGCGAGTTCTTTGAGTGACGCGTCCCTTAGGACGTCGGGTGCGGCGTTGACATTGTTTACGTTGCAGCCGTTGATGCCGACCGATGCGAGCAGGCGCGCGTATTCGCTGACACGTGTAAGATCGCTGCGGACGTGGCCGTGGTCGAAAAAGAGGGAGCGGCCCGCATAGCCGCGTTCGATTGTGCCGTCAGGGTTGTCCCATTGATCGACCCAGCGGATGGGCGATGCGGGCGTTTCATTGTCGTCGAGGTGTGAGATGCTTTCGAGCTGTGCGATGCGACTCAGCAGTGCAAACGCGCCATAGAGGATTCCCCGCTCATCGGCTCCGGCGATGACGACATAGGTGTGGCTGCGATGGTGAAGCGTCTTCAGCGAGAAGCCGTTGCCGGTGAGATGGTCGGCATGCAGCTCCGGAAAGTGTTGCTGCAGCTCTGTAACTGTTCCGAGCACAAATGCATTCGCATCCGGCAGGCGGCTCGATTCCGTGGTCGGTGCTTTTCCCAACATACCGTCGATGCCGCGCGCCAGCTCGCGCTCGGCACTCGCAGCAACTTCGCTGTGATCAAGCGAAACGATGGCCTGAGGCAGGGAGGCGTAACGTTGGAGCGTCTCAGCATCTTTGATCGATGCGTAGCGCAGCCACGCGGCTTCTCCTGTTTCGGCAATGCAGCTGATGGCGGTAAATAGAAGAATCGCTATCAAGAATGGGAAATATCGCGGTTTCAAGCTCTGTGCCCGATGGAGTAAAGCGATTTTCTGAGGAATGATACTCGCTCAGCCGATCAGCTGTCTTTCGCGGGTTCGAGGCCGGGATATTCGGTGGGAGCGTAGCCGGTAATGGATTTGAAATCGTTGATGAGGTGCGCCTGGTCGAAATATCGTCGTTCGACGGCGAGCTGCGCCCAGTCGAGGGGTTTGCCGGAGTGCATCTGCTCCAACAATTCATGCAGACGATAACGCCGGATCACCCACTTTGGACTTACGCCCACATACTGGTTGAAAAGCCGCTGCAGAGAGCGCACGCTGAGTCCGGTGCGGGCGGCGAAGTCGTCGACGGTGAGAATGTCGTGCTCGCGGAGAATGCGCTCGACCAGCTGTCGTGCGAGATCGACCCTTTCGTCCAGCTGCGGTCTGCGATCGACGAGAAACGCGTCGACAGCAGCTTTCATCTCGTCTTCGTTCTCGGTTTCAAGGACGGTCTTTTCCAGGGCCTCCACAGCACGGCCGAAGATCTGATCGACGGGGATTGAACGATTGGCGAGCGACGAAACGGATTCTCGCAGGAAAGGACAGAAGCCTCCGGGCGTGAATTTGACGCCGAAGACGTGCGACTTGTCTTCGAGCATGCGTGAGAATTTGCTGGTCGAGATGCCCCAGGCCCTGGACTCGGGCCGCTCGAAGACCACATGGACATTCGGATGAGGCAACGACTCAACCAGACGCGGTTCCAGGCCGCGCAGATCCCAGCTGACCATCCAGTAGTGATCTACCCACGGCGCGAGTTCAGGCGCTGCGCAGAGGCGTGCGTGGCGGAATGCTCCCGCCGGCGGAGGAGGGCGTCGCAGGACGCCGCGCGGCTGGCCCAACGCAGGATCGAATGCCTCCTCGCTTTCGTACTTGGCAGAGATCCCGGCTTGCTGTCGCGTTTTTCCAATCATGGCCGAGGGTTCCAGTTTAGATTGGGCTGCGAGGATATTCACAATGGCCGAACTGTTCATTCGCAAATCGATTGAAGTCAATGCTCCGGCAGAAGCGCTCTGGCGAGTGCTGACCGATAATGAATTCATCCCCCAGTACATGTTTGGCTGCGTGGCAGAAACGGACTGGAAGCCGGGCTCTCCGCTGGAGTGGAAAGGCGCAGCCGATGGCAAGCTCTACGTCAAGGGGCATGTGGTCGCGGTGGATGAACCGCGACGGCTGGAATACACGGTCATTGATCCGAATAACCTCGCCGTTCCTGACATTCCCGCTAATTATCTGACCATGATTTATGAGATAAGGCAGCACGGCGAGGGATCGGTCTTCGAACTCATCCAGGGCGACTATTCCAAGGTGGCCGAGGGGCAAAAGCGCTACGAAGACACGCTCAAGGGAGACGATTTCATCCTCGTAAAGATCAAGGAGCTGGCGGAAGGGATCCGAGTTGCCGCCATGGACGCCTCTAATGCTTCATGAAGTCGAGGGCGCGGATCAGGTACGGCTTCATCTCTTTGCGATTCACGACCGCGTCGAGAAAGCCGTGCTCCAACAGGAACTCAGCGCGCTGGAAACCTTCAGGCAGCTTTTGCCGGATGGTCTGCTCGATGACGCGCGGCCCGGCGAAGCCGATGAGCGCTCCCGGCTCGGCAATGTTCAGGTCACCCAGCATGGCAAAGCTGGCGGTTACACCTCCCGTTGTCGGGTCGGTCAGGACGGAGATGTAGGGGATCCTGGCTTCGTCGAGGCGGGTGAGGGTCGCGGAAATCTTCGCCAGTTGCATCAGACTGACGATACCCTCCATCATGCGCGCTCCGCCGGACGCGGCCACGATAATCAGAGGCCGGCGTGTGTCGTAGGCGCGGTCGACGGCGCGGGCGATCGTCTCTCCCACGACCGCTCCCATGCTGCCGCCGATGAAGGCGTACTCCATGACTGAAAGCACGACCGGGTGCGGCCCGAGCTGTCCTAACGCGTTGATGATGGCGTCGTTCAGGCCGGTGTCCTTCTGGGCTTTCTTCAGCCGGGACTTGTAGGACTTGAGGTCGGTGAACTTGAGCGGGTCGGTGGACTTCAACTCGGTGTCGACGATTTCGTATCCCGGTTCCAGGAGCAGATCGATGCGGGTGCGCGCGCCGATGCGAAAAAGGTGGCCGCACTTGGGGCAGACGTAAGAGTTTGCCTCAAGATCAGCCTTGAAGATCACCTGCTCGCAGCTCTCGCACTTGATCCATAGCCCCTCGGTGCGGACTGTCTTCTCTCCGGCGCTCTCAATTTTGTTTTCCTGCCGCTTAAACCAGGACATGCAAACCTTTCTGTCGCTCGCTGGTACTCAGGCCCTTGCCGGGACCGGTGTTGATCAGGATCAGTCCCCTGCGCGATTCCGTCATATCCTTCAGTGGCCCGTGTGGTACGGATGCCCAGATAGGATTGTAAACGCCCGGTAGAGCTGCTCGCTTAGGACGACGCGCGCCAGCTCGTGCGGCAGAGTCATGGGTCCGAGCGAGAGGAGCAAATTTGCCTGCTGGCGCGCATCGTCAGACCATCCGTCGGCCGGGCCAATGGCGAAGATGATCGCCTGCTGCCCTTGATCCCTCTGTTTGCCGAGCCACTGCGCGAATTGCTCAGAGGTGAACTGCTTGCCCCGGCTATCGAGCAGCACGAGATGCGGCGCCGTGCGGGAGCGATGTCGCAAAAGAGCCTGCAAGAGAGCGGCTTCGGAGGAAAATGTCGGAAGGTCCACCGCAGCGTAGTTGCCGATTCGCCTGGCGTAGGTCTTGAGAGCCAACGCGAAGTCGGATTCGCCGGAACCCTTCTTGATCATTGCGATGGAAACGGTCACCTAGCGAGTCTACTGTCACCGGGTCGGTTCACTCAAAAGCTCTTCGTCCATGAGGTGGTCTTTGGCTGATCTTTCCACTTGTCATAGATGGGCCCCCCTATATTTCTATGAAAAATCGAAGATTGCGGTAGACGAAGATTACCTCCCGTTCGATATCGCTCGAGTAACTTCTAAAGACAATTTCATCCAATCGAAGAATTATTAATCAGCCGACGGAATGCTAGCCGCGGCCTGAATCGCGCAATGTAGTGGTTTACCGATTCCTTGGTGGTGCTCCGCGAACCTCAGCTTTTATGCCTGCCCGGATGTGCCGCTGCAGACGGCCCCGCTGGTGCGTTCCAGCCCGCGCGTACGTGACAGCACGAACGGCTTCGGCACGTGGTTCGGTGCGATCAGCTTTGCGGCCGAGTCGATAGGCACTTTCGGAAATGTTCACCGTAACCCGTATCACGGTCCGGGGATCAATAACACCAACGTTGTCGTGGCAAAGAATCTCATGCTGATGCCAGAACGCGGCGTCAGCATGAAATTCTCGCATGGAGAGCGATAACGTCTTTAACCATACGCAGTTCAACAACCCCGCCAGCACATTCGGAAGCAGCACCTTTGGTCTGATTACCGGGGCTGTGGCGGCACGCCAGACACAGCTTGC
>Ga0207057_1001_pt1 | contig 82968 bp, 90 predicted proteins | sample Alteio_BWMinCont_33_FD_153265 | JGI IMG/M metagenome (GOLD analysis project Ga0207057, IMG submission 153265) | Enriched cells from forest soil in Barre Woods Harvard Forest LTER site, Petersham, Massachusetts, United States -... | ecosystem: Environmental > Terrestrial > Soil > Temperate forest >... | reverse complement strand
GGCGGGTATAGTGCCACGCTTGCGGCCACCGGCGGCTCCACTCCTTACACCTGGAGCCTGACCAGCGGCTCACTCCCCAACGGACTCTCACTCAGTTCTGGCGGCGTTGTCTCCGGCACTCCTTCTCTCGCCGGTTCCTTCTCCTTCTCCGTACAGGTCAAAGACGCTTCTTCGGCTACCGCTTCCAGAAACTTCTCCATCAACATCGCTTCTCCCTCGCCCTCCGTGGCTATCACTTCTCCCGCCAGCGGCTCCTCTGTCTCGGGTACTGTTTCCGTCTCCGGCACCGCTTCCGACTCCGTCTCAATCAGCTCCGTGCAAGTCTCCGTTGACGGCGGCAGCTACTCTCCCGCTTCCGGCACCAACACCTGGTCCTTTACCCTCAACACTAGTTCTCTTTCCAACGGTGCGCATACGCTCACTGCCCAGGCTACGGACGCTGCGGGTATCACGGCCACCAGCTTCAGTCTCGCTCTCACCGTCAACAACGGTTCCACCGCTTCTAACTGCACCCTCTTTGCCTCCCCTTCCGGCAATGACTCAAATCCCGGCTCCAGTTCTTCTGCCCCAAAAACTTTTAACGGCGCTGCCGCTGCTTCGCAACCCGGTTCCGTCGTCTGTCTCCTCGCCGGCACTTATAACCTCAGCTCCACCTTCTATCCCCCCACGAGCGGCTCACCTTCTTCCTGGATCGTCTATCAGGCCTTTGGCAATGGAGCGGTCAACTTCGTGTGGACCGCCGGCGCCATCGCCCAGCCTATGTTCAAGTTCGGCAACGGCAGCTTCCCTTCCGGCCCCGCCTATCTCGAATTCCGCGGCTTTAATCTCGATGGCCAGAACAACACCCTCGACGGTTTCTTTTGCCAGGGCGGCCATCACCTCAACTTCATCGGCAACTCCATCTCCAACACCGGAGGCTCCGGCGTCGGCGCCGTCAACTGCGACTACCTCACCAGCGACCACAACCTCATCAACCACAACGGCTATCTTTACGGCTGGACCAGCGCTATCTCCTACAACACTGTCCCGTGGTTCGATTCCTACCCCGGCTTCCACAACATCATCTCCAACAACATCATCACCGGAGAATTCGACGGCTCCTCCAATCACACCGACGGCAACGGCATCATCCTGGACCTCGGTACCAATACTCCCCCCTCCCTCATCATCAACAACGTCGTTTACGGCAACGGCGGAAGATGCATCGAAGCCAACGTGGTCACCAGCTTCTGGGTCGTCAACAACACCTGCTACAAAAACGACCTCGACACTTCTCTCGGCAACGTCGGCTCCTTCACCTCCCAGAACTCCAACGGCGGGTATTTCATCAACAACATCGCTCTGTCCGTAGCCACCAACAATCCTTCCTACGACCAGGAAGGCTCCAACGCCAATATCTTCTACTACGCGGACATGTACTTCGGCAGCCCCATCAACTTCAGCTATTCCAATCCGTCGCAGCTGATTAACGCCGACCCGCTGTTTCTCCTTCCGCCAAACTTGAGCATCGGAGGGTATGCCACGTCTCTCGCGCCTTCGCTCCTCGGTACCGGGCTCACTCTGACACCGCTCCTTAGCCCTGCCCTCAGCAAAGGCATCGATCCCAGTACGCTGTCAGGAGTCCCGGCTAACATCGTCAGCGACCTGAAGAAATACATCTATACGGACATCAACGGCAAAGCCCGCCCGCAAGGCGGCGGTTCCGACCTCGGTGCCTATCAACACTAAGTTGAGTGCCGGAAGTAGACCCCTGCGCCGCACAGCCGCAGTCGAATCCTTGAGCGAGCTATCGCTGTTACCGAACGAGACGCGACATCCCTCTTAGCGGGATGTTGAAGAGGTTCTTGTTTCGTCCCCAATCAATTCACGGAAAATGACCGGAATTTTTTCGAATTCAGCAGACTTGTCGAGGAAGAAATTTGCTCCGGCGGCCATACATTCGTCTCGATATTGGGGATAGGGATAATTCGTGCAAATCAGAACACAAAGGGAGGGATGGGTCCGTCGAATGGCGCGAAGTACTTCCAAACCGCTTCCTCCAGGCATCTGAAGATCGAGAATTACAGCGTCCGGATTTGTCTCCGGAATGGAACGGATCGCTTGGGGAACATCGCTGGCGCGCCCGACAATTTTTACGCCGGGCACTTCCTGCAGCAAATCGGCAAGACGTTCCAGCACGGCCGTGGAGTCATCGGCGATAAAAACTTTCATCCTCTTTCTCCTCGAGAATCGTCTGCTCATGTACAGATAATGACGAATTCGTCTGGAAATACATCCGGTGGAAACAGCATTCTGGTGTAGGACAAACGGAAGCGGGACGGACGGAATTCGTCCCACACCAGCGGGAAGAGAATGCCGCCAAAATTCCGAGCTCCTAAAACCAGATAAAGAATTCCTATTCATCCCTAATCCACAAGTTGTGCTTGAAAGGCGTAGCGAATCAGCTCGGCCGTCGTTTTCATCCCGGTCTTCTCCAGGATGCGCGCGCGATAAGTGCTCACTGTTTTTACGCTTAGAGCGATCTCATCGGCGATCTGCTTGACCGTCTTCCCCGAAGCAATCATGCGCAGCACCTGAAACTCGCGATCGGACAAGAGCTCGTGCAATGGCACATCCACTCCGCTCCTTAAGTCGTAGGCAAGCTTCTCAGCGAGAGTCGCGCTTACGTAGCGGCCTCCACCCACAATCTGCCTGACGGCGCGCTTCAGCTCTTCTGGCACACTCTCCTTGGTAAGGTAACCGGCAGCGCCGGCTCTGAGCGCACGTCGTGCGTATTGCTCTTCGGGGTGCATGCTGAGTAGAAGGATGGGCAGTTTTGGCCGCAATCGCCTGAGATCGTTCAGAATATCGAGGCCGCTTTGTCCAGGCATGCTGATGTCCAGAATGACGATGTCCCAATTCTGAACCCGCACATTCTCCAGTGTTTCCGGCGCAGAGTTAGCTTCTCCGAAGGTGACTTTAGGAAATGCCTCACTGATTGTCTCTTTGAGACCGCGGCGGAAGACTGCGTGATCGTCAGCGATCAGGACTCTCATCTCGACTCCTCGGTGGGCGGGGCCGAGCGGGGAAATGGGACTCGCAGGGTCAAGTTTGTTCCGACGTCTGGAATCCCTTCAATCGTGAGCTCGCCGTTGAGAAGTAACGCGCGTTCTTGCATTCCAACCAGACCAAGAGACTTGCGTGCTTTTACTTCCCTGGCATCGAATCCTTTGCCGTTGTCGCGAACGCGGAAAATGAGCTGATCCGCTTCCTGCTCCAGAAAGGCTTCGACGCGGGTCGCGTGAGCGTGACGCGCGACGTTGGTGAGTGATTCCTGAAAAATGCGAAAAATGGCTGTGGACAGCTCGGAATCGAGGACCAGCGGTTCCGGGGGCAAAACGATGCTGCATGTAACCCCAGTGCGACCTTCGAACTCCTGCGCCTGCCACTCCAGCGCAGGCGTCAGTCCCAGATCGTCCAATGTTCTCGGCCGAAGTTCGGAGGCGATTTTCCGCAAGGTGACAATCATCCCGTCGACCAACTCGATGGCCGATTCAGCCTTTGCCCGCAGATACGTTTGTCTCTTTGTCGCCTTGCGACTAATCAAGGCCAGGTCCATCTTGATCGCTGTGCAGGTCTGGCCGAGTTCGTCATGGATCTCGCGTGCAATGGATGTGCGCTCTTCTTCTCGCACACTCTGGAGACGGGCGGCAAGCGCACGGAGTCGATCGAGCGACAGATTTAATTGCTCCTCGGCCCGTGCGCGCTCAGCGATTTCTATTCGCAGCTCTTCGTTCACTCGTTCCAGCACCGTAGTTCGCTGCTCCACGCGGTGTTCCAATAGCTCTTTGGTCTTTGCGAGGGCTTCCTCCTTTTCGTGCCTCTCGGTCATGTCCCGGGTAACTTTGGCGAAACCCTGCAAACTTCCTTTAGGGTTCCGCAGTGCCGTGACGACGACGTTTGCCCAGAAACGGGAACCGTTCTTGCGGATTCTCCAGCCCTCATCCTCGGTCTGGCCGCGCTGAGCGGCTTCCTCCAGAATGCGCTCTGGCTTTCCATTGGTTACATCTTCTGGGGAATAGAACGTGGAAAGATGTTTCCCAAGGATTTCCTCCGTTCGATATCCCTTTAAGCGCTCCGCACCATTGTTCCAGCTGACCACGCGGCCGAGCGGATCGAGGTAGAAGATGGCGTATTCCCGTACGCCCTGGACGAGCAAACGAAAGCGTTCTTCGCTTTCCCGCAATGCGTGTTCCGCGCGACTGCGATCGGTGACGTTCTCGAAAGCGACTCCCATGAAGTTATCGGGCAAGGGGAATACCTGGAGAGAATAGATACCCTGCCGGATGCGTTCGTCACCGTAGGAAATTTCTCCCAAGTCGATTAGCTTGCGGCATTGGAACGCCTCGAGGCATCTTCTTGGGAGCGGCGTCTTCAAGAGTTTTGGGAATTCAGCTAAAGTTCTGCCGCATAAGTCTTCGATTGTTGCGCCGGTGAGGAAAGCTGCGGCGGGGTTAACGTCAATGATTCTGAAGGTCCTGACGTCTCGTGGATTTTCAAGCTGCAGGACTACTATCCCCAACGGAAGACCGCGGAGAATCTCTTGATAGAGGGAGAGACTTGTGTTTGGCTGCGGCGTGAGAGCTGACTTTGTTGCATGGGCTTCGGGCCCGGAAGTTCGGCGCGTGTTCATTGTGCCCCTGGCTATACGCTGAAGTGAATTTGCTCCGCTGGGCAATCGGGCAAGGACCGGGAAAGGGTGGCCGTAAATCACCGAATCCGGCTTCGAGTATTTCTATTAACTTACATACTTTGCCCTATAACGGGGTACAGGTAGGGAACTGTCCTTCTGTAGGACAGTGGCAGACATCCCTGGAACACAAGGTCTGACGACAGAATCATTGCCTTGCCGACATCTTCCAAAACAATACTGACTTAGTCTTTCGCCCGTGGGCGAAATGCTTAAGAGTGCATAGCGCTCTCGCCAGGGCTGCCGAACTTCACGTACTAAGCGAGCCTCACTAACCGGGGACCCTCTCCTCCGATTCGTCGCCACTTCACCCAGCCAGCGACCCGGCGAGCCATTGCGCCTAACTAAGACTATTTCGGAGGTGAAGTGGTGCGATTTTTTAAGGAACTATTTTTGTATTTGTGTGCGCCGCAATGGCGAATGCCGGTTTTGGAAGTGGAAATCGCCAAGGGAGTGTCCCGCGCGAATAGATTGACATATGTGAAGGGTGCGCTCTTGGCGCTGGTTCTTTTGTGTTCTTCAAGCAATTCCTTTGGACAAACCCAAGTGACGATCTGGCCAAGCACGACCGTACCTTCAGTCGCCGATGCCGGCCCCGATTCTCCCGTGGAACTAGGCGTGAGCTTTAAATCGGACACGAACGGCTACATCATTGGCATTCGCTTCTACAAAAGTTCGGCCAACACCGGCGCGCACGTGGGCAACCTGTGGTCGAGCGCAGGGGCGCTTTTGGCGTCGGCAACTTCCACGGGAGAGACGGCCTCCGGCTGGCAACAGGTCAATTTTGCAAAGCCAGTGGCCATTACCGCGAATACGGTGTACGTGGCCTCCTACCACACTACGATCGGGCACTATAGCGATACCAATAATTTTTTCGCGACATCAGGCGTAAATAATGCGCCATTGCACGCCCTGGCGAATACTTCGAGTACCCATGACGGGCCCTTTTGCTACGGCAGCAATAGCTGCTTTCCGACCTCTACGTACAGCTCTTCAAACTACTGGGTGGACGTAGCGTTCACTTCGACCGCAGCAGCGTTGCAGATTTCCACGGGGCAGCTTTCGGGAGGGTTCGTGGCCGGCGGGTATAGTGCCACGCTTGCGGCCACCGGCGGCTCCACTCCTTACACCTGGAGCCTGACCAGCGGCTCACTCCCCAACGGACTCTCACTCAGTTCTGGCGGCGTTGTCTCCGGCACTCCTTCTCTCGCCGGTTCCTTCTCCTTCTCCGTACAGGTCAAAGACGCTTCTTCGGCTACCGCTTCCAGAAACTTCTCCATCAACATCGCTTCTCCCTCGCCCTCCGTGGCTATCACTTCTCCCGCCAGCGGCTCCTCTGTCTCGGGTACTGTTTCCGTCTCCGGCACCGCTTCCGACTCCGTCTCAATCAGCTCCGTGCAAGTCTCCGTTGACGGCGGCAGCTACTCTCCCGCTTCCGGCACCAACACCTGGTCCTTTACCCTCAACACTAGTTCTCTTTCCAACGGTGCGCATACGCTCACTGCCCAGGCTACGGACGCTGCGGGTATCACGGCCACCAGCTTCAGTCTCGCTCTCACCGTCAACAACGGTTCCACCGCTTCTAACTGCACCCTCTTTGCCTCCCCTTCCGGCAATGACTCAAATCCCGGCTCCAGTTCTTCTGCCCCAAAAACTTTTAACGGCGCTGCCGCTGCTTCGCAACCCGGTTCCGTCGTCTGTCTCCTCGCCGGCACCTATAACCTCAGCTCCACCTTCTATCCCCCGACCAGCGGCTCACCTTCCTCCTGGATCACCTATCAAGGCTACGGCAACGGCCCCGTCAACTTCCTCTGGACCGCTGGCGCCACCGGCCAGCCCATGTTCAAGTTGGGTGGCGGCAGCTTCCCCTCCGGCGCCGCCTATTTGGAATTTAAGGGCTTCAACCTCGACGGCCAGAACGACGCCCTCGACGGCTTCTTCTGCCAGGGCGGCCATCACCTCAGCTTCATCGGCAACTCCATCAGCAACACCGGAGGCTCCGGCGTCGGCGCCGTCAACTGCGACTACCTCACCAGCGACCACAACCTCATCAACCACAACGGCTATCTCTACGGCTGGACCAGCGCCATCTCCTACAACAGCGTCCAGTGGTTCGACAACTACCCCGGCTTCCACAACATCGTCTCCAACAACATCATCACCGGAGAGTTCGACGGCTCAGGGAATCACACCGACGGCAACGGCATCATCCTCGACCTCAGCAACGGCTCCTATAATTACAGCAGCGCCAACACGCCGCCGGCGCTGATCATCAACAACGTTGTTTACGGCAATGGCGGCCGCTGCATTCAAACCAATGTGGTCACCAACTTCTGGATCGTCAACAACACCTGCTACAAAAACGATCTAGACACCTCCCTCGGTAACGTCGGTTCGTTTACGACCCAGAACTCCAAAAACGGCTACTTCATCAACAACATCGCCGTGTCCGTAGCCACTAACAATCCTTCTTACGACCAGGAAAGCTCCAACGCCAACATCCAATACTTCGCGGACATGTATTTCGGCAGCCCCATCAACTTCAGCTATTCCAATCCGTCGCAGCTGATTAACGCCGACCCGCTGTTTCTCCTTCCGCCAAGCTTGAGCATCGGAGGGTACATAAACTCACTCGCGCCGTCGCTGCTCGGCACCGGGTTGACCCTGACTCCGCTCCTCAGCCCCGCTCTCGGCAAAGGCATCGATCCCAGCACGCTGTCGGGAGTGCCGGCGAACATCGTCAGCGACCTGAAGAAGTACATCTACACGGACATTAACGGCAAAGCCCGCCCGCAAGGCGGCGGTTCCGACCTCGGAGCTTATCAACACTAAGCTGATAGCTCTGAGGAGGAGATAAGGGCCAAGCAAGGACCTGAATAGAACATGGCGCCGACCGCGAAAACGGCAGCAGCGCCAAGCAGTTTCCTAGCCAGGCCCAGTTCATTCTCAATCCCGTGCAGGAGGGAGAGTCGAGGACCGGTTGCATAAGGGAAGGCAAACCAGTCAACTCCCTCCAGTACGTTTTTAGTCCGTGCCTCCTTTTGAACCGGAGGTCACGGCCGGAAACTTTGTGGATGAGGCCAACCGACGAGCTTCGGCAAACCTGTGAACGGCTCGACGGTAAGTGTCGAGAGTCTTCTGAGCGATAACCGCCGGAGAACACTCCGCTTCCAGTTTTGATTTGCCGTTTTGTCCCATTCGACGGCGCAAGCGGGCATCCCGGAGCAACCGCGTAACAGCATCCGCCAACTGCGACGCGCTCCGAGGAGCAACGAGCAAGCCCGTACGGCCCTCTTCCACAATCTCGGGGAGCCCGCCAACGGCGGTGGCCACCACAGGTTTTGCGGCGGAGTAGGCCATGGGAATCACGCCGCTCTGCGAAGCTTCGATGTAAGGAAGAACAACAACGCTGGCGCGCTGAAAGTATTCGGCGGCGCGCTCTTCCGAAATAAATTCGTTGTGAACGATAAAGCGGTCCGGATGAACCATCATGTGGGCGTAGCGAGAGAAGTCTTCGCCCTGACCGGCGATGAGGATTCGCGCCGTCGGAACCCGAGCCGTGATCAGCGGTTCGGCGTGAATCAAATATTCCAGGCCTTTATATTCCCAGATACGGCCGAAGAAGAGAACCAAATGCTCCTCCTCTTTGTTCTCGGCCGGCGACAGATTTTCGCCGATCTGAATGTGCGGGATGACGGAAACTTTCCCGGCAGTCCCGGGCAGATTCTGAACCACCAATTGGCGGAGGTAGTGCGAGTGGACGATCAGCTCGTCCGCACGCTGGCGGGCAAACGTCTCGACCCAGAGGGGCGTCTTCTGAGAAAGGCGGTCGCCAGGATGGGGCTTGAAGTCGTGGATGGTAAAGACCAGTGGATACCGGCGCAGAAATGGTAAGGCGAGGTCAAACCAAAGGTGCGCGCCCTGATAGTGGATGACGTCTGGCGAGAAGCGGTGGATTTGCTGGATGATCTTGCGAATGGCACGGAATTGCCGGAGTGGCTGACGGAGTCGGGGATGCGGAAACGAAAAGAACCGCACCGAACTATTTAACTTGGAGACATGAGACTCAATGAGGCCGTCCGGCGCGACTAACAAAACATCAGCGTGTTCGTCAAGCGCGCTGGCGAGGCGAACGCAGTATTCTCCGTAATTATAGGAAACTAAGGCGACCCGGAAGCGGTTTCTCGGTGGCATGTCGAAACGATCGACCCTCTTAGACTTGCGTTCGCTCGCCAACTGCAGAAACGTCGGAACTAATTTCGGTAAAGCGATTGAAGTAGTGTGGGCCCCAATCGCGCGGTAAAAAGAGCAGCGCCCTGGGGATTCAAATGAGCGCCATCAACGAAGACATCCTCAGGCAGTTCAGCATGCTGAAAAGGCAACACAACGAGCAGGCCCTCCTTGGCAGCGGCGGCTTGGAGCTCATTGGACGCGTCATTGACATCGCGGGTAGGAGGAATCAAAAGAAAAAACCGCGAGCCATTTTGCCGGCACAGCTCATTCAGCAAACGCAGACGCGGCAGGGCCTTCGCCAGGATCTCTTCCGTGGGAGGGAGCGCTCGATTCTTCGGCTTGAAATGGATCACCAGGTCATTGATATTGGGCGCGGATTTTCGCAAAAGCCAATTGTGAATCTCTCCGCGGTGTCCCATCCAACTGCTGAAATTCGCAAGTAGGTATTCACTCGCGGCGGTGTTGTCCAAGTGGCTCTCCTGTTGGACCTGGAAGATGTCGCGCTTCAACATCAAGCTATTGGCAAAGGACCCGCCGTAGGTGGTATCCGAAAGCAAGTCCCGCGTTGACAAGCAAACACCAACGATGGCGGGGCGGGAACCTTCCGCAAAGAGCCGCCGCAATCCGAAATTCCAATCCAGATAACTGGTGCCAGACATCGGCAGATAAGCCGCGGAAAAGTTTGGAGCTATTTCCTCTTGCAAATTGTCGCGATTCACTCCGACTTCGAGGTAAGAGTTGCCGACGATCAGCATGGTGATCGATTTGTCTGTAGCGTCCGGGCGAAGCGAAACGGCGCGCAGATGGTCCGCCTCAATGGTGCGCCAGATATGATTGATGCGAGGAAATGCCACGCGCGTTACGGCCTCGAGTGCGCAGAAGTAACCGGACAGCGCGGCCAGCAGAACAACGATGGCGCGGGTGGCAATTTGGCGGTCAGAATCTGAAATAGATGAAGGCACTTTCTTGATTCGCTCCGAAGAGTGTAATCAGGACACAGAACGCAATTCCCGTGGCGATCCGCCAGGAATAGGAGCGCGACGCGAATACGTGCTCGGCATTCGAAACCTCCAATTGAAGGTCGAGGAGGAAAAGGACTGCCGCGTACACGCCCAAGAACAATAGTGCAGTGAGGTACGCAGGGCTCCATTGCCAGATGGTAAGGCCGATGATTTGTTCCCATGCGCCGTGAAGAGAAGGAACCCGGAAGAAGATCCACGCCAGGCAAACGACCTGAAAGAGAATAATTCGGCGAACCCATTGCGCAAAGAAGGTGGGGGATGATGCGAGTTCGCCCTTGGCGCCAGTGAACAAACGCTCGATGGCAAGCCCCACGCCATGAATGCCGCCCCAAACGACGAAAGTCCAGTTCGCGCCGTGCCACAAGCCTCCGAGCAGCATGGTGAGCATCAGGTTGATGTAGGTGCGGAAATTTCCGAGACGATTGCCGCCAAGCGGGATGTAAAGATAGTCGCGCAGCCAGGTGCTCAAACTAATGTGCCATCTTCGCCAGAAATCCTGAAGACTTTCGGCGAGATAAGGCTGCCGGAAGTTCACCATGAAGTGGAAACCAAGAAGCTGCGCGCTCCCGCGTGCAATGCTGCTGTAGCCACTGAAGTCACCGTAGATTTGCCAGGCAAAGGCATACGTGCCAAGCAGCACGGTCATGGTGTTTGGTCCGCCGAAACTGCCGCCAAAGGCGGCGTTGGCAATGAGCGCGCAATTGTCCGCAATGACGACTTTGCGAAAAAGACCTTCGAGGATGAGGATCAATCCGTCGAAAGCCTTGGCGGGATCCCACGAGCGCGGCTTCTGCACTTGCGGAAGTAAATGCGAAGGCCGCTGAATCGGCCCTGCAATCAAGTGCGGGAAAAGGCTGATGAAAAGAGCGTAATCCAGCAGGGATTTCGCAGGTTCCAGTTTGCGATGATAAACATCCACGATATAGGCCACTTCCTGGAAAGTATAAAACGAGATTCCCGGAGGCAACAGAATGCGCCACACGCTGACAGGTATTTGTTTCAGGCCAAGTAGCGCCGCGAGACGTGCCGTGGAATCCACAAAGAAATTGAAATACTTAAAGACACCAAGGAATGAGAAGTTCAAAACAATGGAGAAGAGCAGCAGCAACCGGCGAGTCCGCTCGTTAGAGCTAGCAGCAATCTTTCGGGCGACGAGGTAGTCAACCAGAGTAGAGCCTGCCATCAAGATCAGAAAGCGCCAGTCCCACCAGCCATAGAAAAAATAGCTCGCGGCAAGCAAGAAGTAGTTCTGCTTGCGGAATGGTAGACGCCAGTAGACCAATACGACGAGGATCAGAAAAAGGACGTAGGCTGTGGAATCAAAGAGCATGGCTAACGCGGTTGTCTGCGATTCTCGAACACGCTATTCCGAAAGGAGCGGGCGATATTCTTCCTTGAACTGGCGCAAACCGCCGGACGCCCAGATGGCAACCGCGAGCAAGGCAGCGCCGTAAATCAGAGTCGCGAAGACACCAGTCAAGATCCCGGGGCGATCGTTAAGGGCGGTCAGATAAGCAGTCATGCACGCTGCTGCCACGAGCGGTTTCCAGATGATACCTGCAACGGGGAAACCAGAGAGAAGGCGCGAGACCGGAATGTAATGTTGGACGCAATCGGCCATTCGCGTCAGTAGCAATGCGATGGCGGCGCCACGCAAACCGAACATGCTGATGAGAGGCCAGCCCACAACCAAATTGACGATGGCATCGATCACAACGATTCGCAGCGTGATTTTTTCGCGATGACTAGCTAATAGCACCTGGCCCAAGACACTGGTGAATACCTGGAGGATCAGCACCCAGGAGACAATGCGCAAAGCCGGGAATGCCTGGGAAAATGCGGGATTCTTGTAAAGAAGCGAAATCAAACGGTCACCGATAAAGTAAAGCGCGGCGGCGGTGGGCAGAGCAAGCACGAGAAGCAACTCAATCGCCTGCTGTGCGATGCGCTTCAGACTTTGATAGCCAGGTTCAACCTTCCGGCACATTATCGGAAATATGCTCTGCGCGATGCTCTGATAGACGAGTAGAAGAGGAACCAGCAATTGAGTAGCTGCGCTATAGAGGCCCACTTGAACCTCGGTGGCCAGCCTAGAGAGAAGAACAATATTTAAACTGCTCATGACCGCCAGCGTTCCATCAATGCCCAAAAACGTGGCTGCGGTGCGCATGGTCTTCAGTGAAAAATGAAGATCAATGGAGGCTGGTTGTATGGAAAACTTGCGGAGCAAGATCCAAATTTCGACCGCGGCGATGAGGGCCAGAGAAGACAGTAAAATCAGAACGACGGGATATAGGCCACGGTTTGTAGTTAGGAGAAGGAAAGCCCCTGAAACTTTCGCGATATTCACAGGCACATTGACGTAAGCAATATAGGGCATGCGCTCCCAGGCCTGAAAGAGGCCCTCGCAAACGGCGGAGATGGTGTACGGGAGTAGGCCGAGCGACAGCAACAGAATGACACGAGTCGTCGGGGTCGGATAGCGCATGACATGGACGAAAGTCCAGAGTGCAACGATCGAGGCAAGCGAAGTGAACGTTACAATTATCGAGCCGTTGAGGAAATACAACTGCGTTTGCGTCCGGTCTTTGGCAACTTGCCGAACGATCAGCGTCTTCAACCCCCCGACCGCAAATACCTGGAAGGTGTAGAACAACGTGAAAGCCAGCGTGAGCTGGCCAAACTCTTGCGCTCCCAGATGCCGCGCGACCATCGCATACAATACAAAACTCGTCACGCGATTCATCACATCGCTACTGAGTATCGAGAGCGCGTTGCCGCCCGTTTTGCGAAGGCTAAGTGTCATCGGATCGCTTCAGCGGCGCTCGGCAAGCCAGGTAATGTCTTCGCTGCTTTGGCAAGCGGAAAGCAGGCAAATGCGAAGCATGTGACCGCACTTCCAGTTTCGTTTCGGTTCACGGGCAACGCCCCCCCGTACAAATGGCCGCATCATCAACGTAGATAACAGCGCTCCTGGGATCCAAGCTGCCGGAATAGTTGTTCAGACTCCACTCACACCCTCCATCGGGATAACGCGTCTGCACATTTGCAACATCGAAGATCTGTACGCCATCCTGCCAGAAAGTCACATGCCCTGTTTTGTCTTCGGCGCAGACGTAGAAGGCTTCCACTCGGACCCATTGCTGCTCCGGAATCGCCTTTAACTCCTGACCGTATGAAGTTTTTGTATTTTGGTCGTAGAGATAGAAGTACATAGCGCTACTGGCTCGATTCCCAACATTGAGCGTGAAAAAAGGGTCATTGCCGGCAGCATGTTTTGATTTCCACTGGAACACGTTCCACCACGAAGGACTGCCGTCGGGAACATAACGCCGAGGGAAGTAGTACCACGCGCTGTAGTAGAGCCTCGGGTAGGCGTGGGTCTCTTTCCATCGGAAAAGGCGGGTTCCGCTAGTAGGCGTGTTTGGCGTCGTGATCGATAGTTCCGCTGAATGGTGACCCATATGCGCCAACCGAGCGGCGGTGGCAGTGGCGATGCCGCTGGTGAAGACGCCGCCCCCGGTGTTGGGCCCTCCGGGTACATCCGGAAGACTCCACTGCGATAGATCACCCGTTTCCATATCAGCTGACCAAATAATCGACCCCGGTTGCACCACAACACCTGCCGGTTTCAGATTTTCAGCGAGAACACGATTACCCGATAGAAAGTTGGTTACGGAAAGCATCAAATGAGTTCTCTCCCAGAAACCCACAGCAAGAGTCAGAACCGCCAAAACCAAGAAAATTTTCCGAGCGCGATTGGGCACTGTACCTCCTACCTGAAGTCCCGGGAAATCGACTTTCAAAGCTCCCGTCTTCGGGTGGAGGAAGTTCATTTAGCGACGGAAGCCAGTTCTTTCGATTGGGGTGAAACTCTTGACCAACTCACGTAAACAGCCTGTAGAGATCCTCGCCGGCACGCTCGGTCACCGGATCGGGCACCGTCCGGTCTGTGAACCTGTTCGTTAGCTTTCCGAGAAGTTCACGCATTTGCTTCTCGACTGGGGTTGGCCCGCCATTGGGCTCGTGGCGCAGGAACGAAATGGTTTTCTCTTCGGTGCCGAACTTTCGTTTGTAGCGAACCAAACCTTCCTGGTCGATGTCGCTCAGGCCAAAATCGAGGAGCTTGAGCCCTTGATTCTTTCCGCGCTGAATTGCTTCCCAGATCAGCAGATCGTTTGGCCGGTGAGAAAGATCGCCAGGGAGAGAGGCGTTAAATTTGTAGTAGAGGGTGTCCTTGTACACAAGAAAAAAGTCACCGGCGGCGATTTTGCCGTCGCAAAGGGCGAGAAGAATGAACCCTTGTTGCAGTTCCACGAAACGGCGCCAGATGTTCTGAAAGAAACTGTACGGCTGCGCGAGAAGACCGTACTTGTATTTTCGGATTTTCAAATGCATGTCAAAAAATGAGCGGAGTTCCTGTTCCGACTCTGCAGGGCGAACCACGAGTCCAGCGCGCTGAGATTTCCGGATGGCCCGATGGGTAGATTCATGCATTGCGCTCCAGATGGTGTCAAGCTCCGGACGCAAATCCAAGCCATGCCACCTGGCTTGCTTGAAAAGTGAGAATCGTCCGTCGGCAAGAGGCAGGTTGTTGTGCAAGCAGCGCACAGTGATGGGACGGTGCTCGGGCAGCAGTTGATCGATCAAGGCGCGCCAACCGTTCGCGTCGTCGACCAGCGGATCGCAATAATCCGAAAACGGCAGGGCCACAATCCGTTCCCCCAGAATGTCTGTGATCCGGCAGAACGGAATCCCGCCGCATGGCTCTCCGCGGTCATCGAGAATCACGTAGGCGCTGGCCTCCCACCCATATGTGTCCGTCAACACTTGAATCCAACTCGGCGAGTGAAAGACGCTGCTCGGCACTTGATTCACCAAGCGCCACCACAGCGGGTCCTTGCGGGGGTCCACAACTACGACGCTTGTCTGTGTTGATTTTCCTTGAATCTGTTCCGAAAAAGCGGATTGATTTGTCATTTGAGCTCGGTCAGCCTCGAGAACCGGCTGAGGAATGGACCGGGGAAGGCCTGGCGATTGCTAGTTCGCGAATCACCCTTGCGGGGTTACCAGCCACGACCGCATCTGCAGGAACGTCCCTCACGACGACGCTGCCTGCTCCCACCATGGCGTTCTCCCCGATGACCACGCCACACAAAATCGTGCAACCCGTTCCGATTGTGGCTCCCCGCTTGACTGTCGTGGGTACGAGCTCCCAATCCTCTTCGGTTTGAAGTATTCCGTTCGAATTCGTAGCGCGCGGGTACTTGTCATTGATGAACGAAACGTTGTGCCCGATGAACACCTCGTCCTCGATGGTGATTCCCTCACAGATGAATGTGTGGCTTGAGACCTTGATGTTCTTTCCCAGGACGGCATTCTTTTGGATCTCGACAAACGTGCCGATTCTGCAGTTGTCGCCGATGGTGCAACCATAGAGGTTGACGAAATCTCGCAAGACCACGTTCTTACCCAGTCTGACATCTTTGACTATCCGCAGCGGATCCATGGTACTTATGCGCCTCCTTGTTTTTCAGTTTGAACAGGACCGGGCATAATCGGTGCGTGCTGAGGTCGAATCCTTGTGGATTCCGCCTGGGACAAAGACGCTTGCGAACAAGCTAACGGAGGCAGCACCTTCCGATAGACCGTCAGCAGTCTTGGAATAGAAAAATCCCAAGCTAGTTCGTTCTTGATTCGTCGTTTCCCAGAGGCTCCCAGTTGCTCGCGACGCGAGCGATCCTCCATGAGTTGCAACAATGCCCGGGCGAACGCCTTTTCGTCGTTAGGGGGAACGTACAACGCGGCCTCGCGCGCGGTGAAACGATGTTCGGGCAGATCGAAAGCGACAATCGGCTTTCCCAAAGCCATGTATTCCATGATCTTAACCATGGTCGAGCGGTCATTGTATGGATTCGAAGGATCGGGAACCGCGCAAATATCCGCGGCTGAAAGATAGCGCCGGAGACCATCACCGAATACAAACCCTGGAAGCCACACGTACTCGTCGAGCGCCAGTTCACTCGCGAGCTTCTTCAAGCTGGGCCAGGCATCGCCTCCGCCGATAAGAGCGCAATAAAAATCAGTTCTCCCAAAATCGTGAACCAGGTGATGAAGGGCCCTCAGAAGATAGTCCACGCCGTCTTGAAATCCCATCACGCCGACGTAGCCAATGATTGTTTTTGCTTTTCGCCGCAGCACGGGATCCGGTTCCACCGGGCCCAGGCGATTCAGCTCAATTCCATTGCGTACAACGGTGATGTGTGATTCCGGCATATGGTCGCGATCCATTTCCACCTTTTTATAAGATTCGTTCGTGGCAATAATGTGATCAGCGAAGTAGCACGTAAGTCTCTCCAACAATATAAGTGCAACGTGAACGATGGGGTTACTCTTGCCTCGAAAACGCGCCCGATACATTTCCGGCGACAGATCGTGATGGTCAAAGACAAATCGTTTGCCGAATAACTTGTAAAATATCGCCAGGAAAACGAACGTGTCCGGTGGATTGTGGGCGTGCACGGCATCGAATCCCTCACCAAAAAAAACCGCGAGGGATATTACGAAGCTGGCCGCCATGGAGTATCCATATTCCCAAAGATATCCGAGGAAACCACTCGCCGCGCGCGGTGGCGCATAACGAAAGACGCGCACACCATTCACCGTCTCACGAGAAGGCTGACCCGGCGCCGCTGGACAGATAACGGCCACCCGGTAGCCGGCCGCGGCTAGCGCAGTGGCCTCCCGCCGCACCCGAACGTCCTGCGGGTAAGGCAAATTTTCCAACAGCATCAGTATTCGATTTTTCACATGCGCCTTCACGAATCTGCCCTTCCCGACCTATGCCTTCCCGCCTCAATCTCATCAAACATGCGCAGCCAGAACATGCGTCGGCCGTTCCGGGCGCTGTTGTGAATCCATGAAAACACGCTGCCACAGTTCGACGCTGAGAAGGCCCCACAGAATCGAACCGTGGTCGGCGAAACCATTCTCGTGCTCGGTGAGCAGGTTTTCGACAAACGATGGGTTAAAAATTCCCCGTTGTCGCAATGACGAGGGAGAAAGAGCATCACGAAGAAATGAGCGGGCCTCGTTCCGGAACCAGATCGACATGGGCATGGGAAATCCCTTCTTCTTCCGGCCAAGGATCTCCGGCGGAAGCCAGGCCTGGCCCACCTTCTTCAACAAGTATTTGCGGGTGAGCCCCTTTACTTTCAAATGCGGCGGAAGTGAGGCGGCAAATTCCACCAGCTTGTGATCTAGAAGCGGGACGCGAGCTTCCAGCGACGCGGCCATGCTGGTCTTGTCTCCGCGAGCCAGCAGATCATCAGGCAGCCAGAGCTTCGTATCCACGTAGAGCATTCGATGCAGCGGGTCCACGGCATCGGTGCGAGCCAGATGCTCGGCAAATATAGTGCTGGCATCGCTGCCGTTCAGGGTCTGTTTGAAGTCCTCGGAGAGCAAGGTTTGTTTCGCTTCCGAGTTGAAAAGCGGAAACCAATTGGTGAGACGGGTGAGTTCGTCCGGTTGACAGAGCGCATACAGAGCGAGCTTCTGACGGCGCAGCCCAGGAATGTGTCCGCTTGCGCCAAGCGCCACGGACTTGGCGGCTTGCGGAAGATGCTGAAACAAGGGCGACAGCCGTTCACCTGCGTAGCGCGCGTAACCTGCAAATAATTCGTCCCCTCCTTCGCCTGTGAGGACCATCTTTACGTCGCGCGCGGCCAGCTCGGCCACCATGAAGTTGGCCAGGCATGCATCGTCGGCGATCGGTTGGTCGAGATGCCACACGACTTTTTCGGAAAGGTTAATCAAGTCGCTGGCGTGAACGAGAGTTTCCCGATGATCAGTCTGATATTTCTTCGCGACCATTCGCGCGTACGGCAGCTCGCTGAAAGCCTCGGCATCACCTTCGAATCCTACCGAGTACGTTTTGACGGGCTTGTTCAGGAACTGGCTCATCAGCGCGACAATCGTGCTGGAGTCCAGCCCCCCGCTTAGGAACGCGCCGAACGGAACATCGCTTACCAGGTGCAACCGGACGCATTCTCGGAGCAAGGCCTCCAGCTGCTCGGCACAAGCCTCCTCACTGCGCTGCCCACTATGACGATTGGCAAATGACAAGTCCCAGTAGCGCCGGACCTTCACGCAATTTGCATCGCAGGTCAGGCTGCAGCCCGGTGGCAGTGCGTAAATGCCCTCGAACATGGTCTGAGGCGCCGGCACATATTTCAACGAAAGAAAGTTACTCAGTGCCGTATGACTGAGATGGGGCAACACGGCTGGGTGTTCCAGAATGGCTTTGATCTCCGAACCAAAGATTAGCCGCCCGCCGGCTTGCGTGTAGTACAGCGGTTTGATTCCCAGGCGATCTCGGGCCACAAAAAGCTTTCTAGTGCGTGTGTCCCAGACTGCAAAGCCAAACATTCCGCGCAAATGCTGCACGCATTCCTCGCCAAAGTCTTCATAAAGATGGACGATTACTTCCGTGTCGCTGGAGGTGGTCAGCTTGTGGCCGTGACTTTGCAGTTGCTCCCTGAGTTCGCGATAGTTGTAGACCTCCCCGTTGAATACCGTGACGATGGTTCCATCTTCATTGCTAATCGGCTGCTTACCACCATCCAGGTCAATGATGCTCAGCCGGCGCATTCCAAAAGCCAGATCTTTATCGAGGTAGATGCCGGAATCATCCGGACCACGGTGACGGATGACACCAAGCATGTCTTCCAGAACGTGCCGGCCCACCGGAACGTGATTCTCGTACTCGAAGACGCCGCAAATGCCGCACATGATGTTTTTACCTGAATTTCTGACAGGACTTATATGGCAGAGGAGGCAACCTTACGCCTGGTCCGGCCCGCGTATCGTCGTTGTCGTTTTCTCAAGACGCGTTCGTAAACTTCGATGATTTTCTCCGAGACAGAGGACGAATCCAGATGACGAATGTTCTCCCGCCCATCTGTTCGTAGGGGACGTGAAAGAATCTCATTGAGACGAGCGGCAAATTCCGTGACGCTTGGAGTGCAGACATAGCACCCTCTCGTCTTGCCTATGACCTGACGGACATCGCCGACGTCCGTGGCCACAATGGGAAGGTTGCAAGCCAATGCTTGCTTGACGACGTTCGGGGATCCTTCCTGATAGGACGGGAAAACCAGCGCGTCGCAAGCGCTCATATAAAGCGCGAGACGCTCCTGCGTTTCTCTGGAGATCACCAGCAATTCAATCGAAGGGTCACGCCTGCCCAGCCAGTCCGCTACCGCTTTGGCCAGCGGGAAACGCTTTACCGGGACTTGCGGGTTGGCCGCGAAGAGCAGGTATTTCCTGTCCGCTTTCAGCCCCAGCATAGCCCTGGCTTGCAAGCGCTCCGTGGGATAGAAAACAGCGAAGTCGACTTCGTGGGAAATAACAAAGACGTTCGATTTCCTAAGCTTGCTTGCCATCTCCGGAGTCTGAACGATCGCTGCATCGACATGCTGAGCCAGTTTTTTCCCCGCCGCGACGACTAAGGAACTCCAGCGCGCTTTCTTACCGTCTTCCATGACGGTCCCAAGCAAGTCATCTCCGTGGTAGGTAACCACGACAGGTACTTTCCACTGCGTTCGTGCCACCATGCCAACAAATCCGTAGTGCGCATGGACAAGGTCAAAAGATCCCCAGTGCAGAAGATTCCGCAGTTGCAAGACTCCCTTTGGGTAGATCAATTTTCGGTTGCTTCCTTTTAGAACGAGTACCTCAACGCCAAGGCCGGCGCGCTTGAGAGATTCCGCTTGCGTTCGAACGAATGACCCAAACGCGGGATTCTCCGCCGTCGGATACATGGCAGTCATGATCAACACTCTCACGCGCGGACTCCTAAAATCGGCAAGCGCTATGTCTAACTGGCTTGGCGGAAAATGACTCTCCGTTCGACTCGGGGGCAGTAAACATGAGCGAGTCGCTAGACAAGACGGAGTGCGAGCACCAAACAATCGTTCGAATCTTTATGTGATGCACGAATAGCAATCCGCATTCGATGTGGAGCGGCATATCGTAAGCATTGCCGCGAGAAGACCGGCGACCAGCCAAAGCAATTGTTGAGTGGGACGGCCGCGAAACACGTCGACGGTCATATGCAGCATATGGCCAGCTATGCCGGCTGTGAACCCTAGCGCAAGCGGCGAGAGCAGCGGGTCTCGATGCACCCAGCATTGCCACCCCTTGCGCAAAGCATTCACCAGGAATGCAAGGAAGGCTAAGAGCCCCACGATCCCTGTCTCGGACAAGACGAGCAAATATTTATTATGGACGGTAAAGAGCCAGCCTTCTCGGAAATCAGAGGTCAGGTAGCGATCCATAACGACGGAGAAATTATTGGCGCCCACACCGAGCACGGGATTGTCTTCGATGATTCGAAAGGCAAGCTTCATCAAGGGAATTCGAGACTCTGCCGACCCTTTGTCATCCTCGAGAAGACGGGCAGAGATCACACTTAGAAATGGCGAGCAGAGCATCGCCAGAATCAAGATAATGGCAATCGGTGTTTTCAAAGAGAATCCGCGGCGGCGGCAGCCGAGCAAGCAGATCAAGGCGACGGCCAGCGCCGCGGCGATCCAGCCACCTCGCGAAAATGTAAAAATCAATGCTACTCCGCCGACTCCGAGAACAGCGATAGCCAGCCACTTCAGCTTGCGCCCGAGATTTGTAAACAGGATGCTGGCAGCGGACGCAAGCGAGACGCTGAGATAGGCAGCCGCGAAATTCGGTGAACCCACAGTGCCGCCGACCCGCATGAACCTTTGTCCCGGGTCGGCCTCGATCTGAATCTGGGTCGGCGCGCCCCAAATCGTGGAAGGCATGCCGGTAAATTGCAGGACGATCATGGCCAAGCCTTCCAGAAGGCAGCCAATCAGCAGAAGCGTAACTACGAACATGACGTCTTGCCGCGTTCGAACATTGTTGGCCACGTAAAAATAGACTAGACACGCCTCGAGCAGGAGGGCCACCTCAAAGAGTGAGAGGGTGACGTCCTGGGCGACCGCCACTGAAACTGCAGTGATTGCAAAATACAGGAAGAGTGGAAGGTTGACGTGAAACGATGGAATCGCTTCAGAGGCCTTCCTGGCGTGAGACCGAATGAACCACGATAAATACAAACCAGCTATAGCAATGGTTGTCGCCGAAATGCTGAGTCCTCCGAGAGCGCCGACCGCTGCATCCCTCTCGCGATAATAAAGATGAGTGCCGAATTCAAATGGTATGTCGAGAATGACGACGGCCAGAAGAATTCTCGGCACAATATCAGAATTCAAAGCGAGGAAAGGGCTGAGAACTGCAACCACCAGAGAATTTGCGCTCCAGTAGCGGACGCGCGTGTAGACCCTCGGCGCGTCCGCCTTGGCTTGCAGTTCGACGGCACCGCCTGCTCGCGCAGACCGATCGCTTCCTGCCGTCAGGGACAGCCGACCGGTTGTTCTGGGTGATGAAATTCCCGTTGAATTCATAGCGAAGCGGAAATGTGCCTGACAATCTGCCCCGGTGCTGCATGGCTGTTCCGGTCTGCAGACAGGACAGCTTCAATGCAATGAGCGACATACTTGATCGATTCAGGCGTTAGCTCTGCATACATCGGCAGCGACAGAATCCGCTGCGCGTGCGCTTCGGTGATAGGAAAGTCTCCTCGCTTGTGGCCCAGATCCTTGTAAGCCGGCTGCAGATGAATCGGAATCGGATAGTGGATGCCCGCGCTGATGCCCTTGCTGACCAGGACCTCTCGCAGCATGTCCCGGTTCTCCGTACGGATCACATAAAGATGCCAGACGGATTCGGCTCCGGCGGCCTCACTCGGCGTCACAACTCCGAGGCCGTCCAGGAATTCCTGATAGAGCTTGGCATTCCAGCGGCGTGCGGCATTCCACTTTTCCAAATACTTCAATTTGACCCGCAGTATCGCCGCCTGGAGAGTGTCGAGCCTGCGGTTGTAACCGCGGAATTGGTGATGGTATTTCTCTTTCTGGCCGTAGTTGCGCAACATTTCCAAGCGCTTGGCAATGTCGGGGTCATTGGTGACGATCATTCCTCCATCGCCGAAGGCGCCCAAGTTTTTGCCGGGATAAAAGCTAAAGGCCGCGGCATGGCTCAATGAACCCGCGCGCTTTCCCTTATAACGGGCTCCATGGGCCTGGCAAGCGTCTTCGATGACCACCAGCCCGTGTTTCTCGGCAAGTTGCCGGATGGGATCCATGTGCGCAGGGTGGCCGTAGAGGTGCACCGGGAGTATGGCCTTGGTGCGAGGAGTGATGGCTTTGGCAATCCCAGCAACATCGATTGTATAGGTGTAGGGATCCACATCCACCAGCACCGGCGTCGCCCCGGCATGGGAAATTGCCAATGCGGAAGCAATAAAAGTGTTAGCCGCTGTGATGACCTCATCGCCAGGTCCGATTTCATACGCGCGCAGAGCGAGCTCCAGCGCCGACGTGCCCGAATCCACGCCAACGGCATACTTGGTTTCACAAAACGCTGCGAACTCTTCCTCGAGGAGATTTACTTCCCGTCCGAGGATGAAGTCTGTGCTCTGAATTACCTTGGCGACGGCTTCATTAATCTCCGGTGCGATCGTGGGATACTGCGCCGCAAGATCAACGAACGGCACTTGCGGCTGCTTTGACTGCATTACCATTTGCGTGGACATAATCACCTTTGCTTTCTACCTCCACTTGGAGTCCCTTACATTCGATGGAACGATTTACTGCTTCAAGCACGCGCACTACGTCCCGGCCCTCAGCACCACTGCTGATCGGCCGCTTCCCGGTTCGCACGCACTCCAGGAAATGCCGGCACTGATGTTTCAAAGGCTCTACAGGCTCGATGCGAGGGCTGACAATGTCACCGTCGCGGATCTCGAAGCGGAACTCCCCATAATTCAAGGGCTCCTGCTCAACGGGGCTGACGCCTTTCTCGAACACTCGCACCTGCTCGACTCCATTGAGATCGTTGAAGACAATGCGCTTGTCGCTCTTGACGACCACGACCTCGCGCGCTTTGTCGGGATCGGCCCAGCTGACGTGCACGTGAGCCAGGATATTGTCCGCGTAGCCGAGCGAAATGAAACCGACATCGTCCCGGCAATTTCGCAGAACTTTGCCGCCCACCGCGCTGACCCACTGGGGTGCACGGTCCAGGAGATAATTGAAAATGGCGATGTCGTGCGGGGCCAGGTCCCAGAGTGCGTTCACATCGCGCCGGATGGGACCGAGATTTGTTCTGCGGGCGTAGAGATAATAGACTCGGCCATCGCCTTTCTGCATTAGCTCTTTGACCTTCCTTACACCCGCATTGAAGATGAACGTATGTCCAACCATCAGGATTGCTGAATTGGACTCCGCGAGATCAATCAACTTGTCAGCTTCTGCTGCAATCGTGGTCAGCGGTTTTTCCACAAGGATGTGTTTCCCGGCCAGCAGCAGGCGACGCGTTACGTTGAAGTGCGTCGTCGCTTCCGTGCAGACCACCACGGCATCCACACCCGGATGCGAAGCGGCATCGTCGACCTGCGTGGTCAGATATATTCCCGGGAATCTCCGAGACACTTCTTTCAGGCGCTCGGGGCTTTGGTCGCACACTGCAACGACTCGCGAATCCACGAGCTCGTTGAAGATTCGCACGTAGTTCATGCCCCAATAACCACACCCTATGACCGCGATTCCCAAGGGTTTCGCGGTAACTGTTGTCTCTTTCACTCCCATGGAAAAGCTTGCGGGATTCATTCAGCACCTCTCCTGGATAAGACTGCGGGGATCGTAAGAAAAAGAATCTTGAAGTCGAACCACAGCGACGCATTCCGAATGTATTCCAGATCCATGCGGATCATCTCTTCAAAGGAGACCTGGCACCGTCCCTTCACTTGCCAATAGCCCGTGATTCCTGGAAGTGCCGCCAGCCGTTTGTGATGGCCGTCCCCATAACAAGCCACTTCGTACGGTGGAACCGGACGCGGCCCGACAAGGCTCATGTCACCTTTCAGCACATTGAGAAGTTGCGGCAGCTCATCCAAGCTGAATTTTCGCAGCAGACAGCCAATGCGTGTGACGCGGGCGTCGTTGGTAAGTTTGAATTTTCCATTGCTCTTGGCCGAAGGGCGCGCGCGTCCTTTGACGAAATCCTGTATGTATGCCTCGTGCACGGAAGAATCCGCGTTCTGAACCATGGAACGGAACTTGTACATCGTGAAGTTCCGTATGATCCAGATCCCCTGCCTTCCCAGCCATTGACGTTTCGCCCCGACCCGTTCCTGAGTGAAAAAGACGGGACCCGCTGAATCCAGCTTCACCAGGACGGCGATGAGTAACAAAAGCGGGAAAAGCAAAATCAAGAGGAGGCCCGCCAAAATCACGTCCATGCATCGCTTGACGGCAAAATAGAAATCGTTTTCTGCACGCTCATCCACGAGTGCGATCCGACTTGGCCACTGCCACGTTTGTTGTCCAGCCATAAGAGTCAACCTAGTCCTTTGCAAGTCAGGGCCGCTGCCCGGTTCGGCAGGGCCTCATTGTTTGTTTTTATTTCTTTGTACATTCAGCGAACAATTCGCCCAGAGCAGCCTTACTTTCAAGATTTCGAGTTGCGCGGGGGAAGCAATCGCGAATTCTTGGGGGAGTTGAAAAGCTATTTCTTAAAACGTGCGATAGATCGCCTCAGGGATGGGAAATGTGCGGTTGTTCAGAACCACGCCCAGCAGATTGACACCTGCGGCATCAAGAATTTCCTTTGCGCGTCGCGCCGCAACCTTCCGCGTGACATTTGCCTCCAGCACGAGGACGACGCCGTCTGTCCAACGGCTTAGCAGCATAGCGCTGGTTTCCATCCGTAGCGGCCCCGAATGGATAACCACGTACTTAAAGGTTTCGCGCAGTTCCTCTATTCTTACGCGCAGGCCATCTGCCATCGCATGAAAGCGCAGTTGCGAAGCCGCCTTTCCACTCGGAATCAGCCAAAGATCGGGCGCTGGAATCTGCTGCACGAAATTCTGTATGGGTCCGGATTCCACTGTTGCCTCGGCAAGCCCTTTCACGTTATCTACGCCAAAGTATTCGTGCAGCAAGGGCCTCAGGAAGTTCGCATCAACAATGCACACTGGCCCTTCGGCTCGAGCCGCCAATAATTCCGCAACGCGTGCGCACGTCGGAACGCATCCAGTTTCGTTCTCCAGCCCCGCAAAGAGAGCGACCCGGGGCGAGTCCGCCGCTGTCCCTGGAAAAACACGCTGGACCAGTTTGAGCTCCTCCTCGCGCGTAATGGCCTCGAGATCGGCTCCGTTGCGATTGCTTCGCGCCCTTGCTCCCCATTCCCACCTTTTTGCAGCGCTCTTGATTGAATCGAGCCATGGAAAGGATAAGGAATGGTCTTGGCGGGATCTCTGGTAAGTCCTCAATTTGCCGTCAGGGAGTGGCTTATTACTCTGAACATCATGGAAGCCCCTTGGTTTCTCGTCCGCATGAAAAGTCTTCGGAACGGAGACAGCCTTCGCCGCGTCTAGTTTGATTTGCCTCTCTACAATTACAGCTGGATCACCAATCGGGCTCGAAGGGTTCCGGGAGGTGCGGAACGAATCCGCCGGGGCGTCAGTCCTCGTTTTTCTTGACGTGCTTTCCGCGTCCGCGTGGAGACTGAATTCGGAACACTCGGCGGGAGCGTTTTGCGACATTTCATTCGAGGTCTTGAAAAGACCCATCAAAGATGCCTTCTCCATGAGTCTTTCGAAAGTCTCTTGATCCAAAGCAGGGCCCGGCTCGAACTCCGCTGCAACAGCAGCGTCCTTTGACTGCGCTTCCGTGCGGAACAGTTCTTCATCGTTTCCTATCTGTTGAAGAAGTTCGAAGTTTTTGCTCATAAGTCCCTGCACTTTTCAAATTCAAAATCCCGGCCCTCGTTTATGGCGGCCGGCTTCAATTCGTTGCTGAGACAGGAAGTCGAATCTCTTGTCCCACATCAAGATGGTCGGGGTTCTTCAAGTCCGGATTGAGCTCACGGATTTCAGACAAAACGGCGTTGTCATATCGCCCTAGCATGGACATGCAAAGGTCACGAAGTGTGTCTTTAGGCTGAATTACATACGTGAAAGACTTAATTGAACTCTCTCCGGCCTCTGCGTGGCGTATTTCGGGGGACGCTTGGCCAGTCACAGAGCTAAGGAGGTGCCGTTCCGTTGGGGACTCCGGAACCTGAGATCCTGCGTCACTTGCTGAATTCAGCCCAGATAAAATGGAAGGTTGAAGAGTTGCTGAGCGAGTCCGCTTTCCCAAGAAAATTCCTAAACTGCCGATCACGAGCAAGAGAAGCGTCATCGAAAGGAGACGGCGCCCGAGAAAACTGCCCTGCATCCGGCGGAATCCGGACTCCATGGAGGACCGCAGGCTCGCAGTCACTGATCGTGTCTCCCGCGGTTGCGAGTCCACGCCCTTTGGGACAGCAAGACCCACCGATAGTTCCTGCGCAGCTTCCTTCGCCACTGTTGCATCAATTTGCGTCTTCTGCATGGCGCAGCCTAGTGACAGCGCGTTGAAGCAAATGTTATTGATCAGCCGCGGAATGCCCCGGCTGCTCTTCGCGATCAGTTCGAGAGCTGCAGAGCTGAAGAGGTCTGGACCTTCATACCCTGCAACTTGGAGACGATGCTGAACGTAGCGAACGACCTCTCCAGGAGCCAGCGCCTCCAATCGAGCCGGGATGGCAATGCGTTGGCGGAGTTGAGCGAGCCCCGCACGCGACAACCGCTCAGACAATTCTGGTTGTCCCGCAAGGATGATTTGGAGCAATTTCTTGTCTGGCGCTTCAAAATCCGAGAGCAAGCGCACCGTTTCTAACACCGAGTCGGAGAGATTTTGCGCTTCATCAATAAAGACCACAACTCGTCTTCCCGCTTTCGTTTCGCGATATAGGAAATCGTTCAATTCGGAATGCATCCGCACTATGTCTTCGCCATCGCTCTTGAGACCCAGGTCGTCCAGCAAATAGCGGATCAGCTCTCGAGAATCGCACTGCGTCTGAAACAGAAACGCGCTGTGAACATAGCCTTTCCATCGTTGGAGCAGTTGGAACAAGAGCGTGGTCTTGCCCATTCCCGGCTCCGCAATAAGCGAAAGAAAACCGCGCCCCGTCTCAATTCCATAGAACAGGGATGCCAGCGCTTCCCTGTGCCCTGGACTGAAGTAAAGGTAGCGCGGGTCCGGTGTCACACCGAACGGTTGCTCACGCAGCTTGTAGAAGTCGAGGAACATGATTTTTAGTTGCCATTCTTCGGGAACGCCGCAACCACCGGGCTGCCCAAGAAAGTTTCCACCTCTTCAGGGGTCCGGAACGACGGATCCCAGCGATCCGCGACGAAGGCAAGGATTGCGCTCACCAAGCTCGCCAAGAATCCTCCGAGAACCACAACCAGCAGCCATCTCCCCTGGGAGGTGAAAGGCACTGTAGCAGGCTCCGCAACCACGACATTGGAGAAACGCTGGCGGTCCAGTGCGTCCGAAATCCGCGCCTCCTCTGCTTTGCGGAGGTACAGCATGTAATTTTCCTCGTCGGCCTTGGCCGCGCGGAGCATGTCCTGCTGCAGAAGTTCCTTGCGGTCCAGTTGTTCGCTCTCCGTGCGATACGTTCGAATGAGAGAGGAAGTAGCGGCAGCTCGCGCCTGGGTGGCTGCGAGCTCCGTCTTGGATTTGGCAAGTTCGGAACGCAACGCCTCATAGGTGGGATCGCGATCCGTTGTTTCATCCTTAAGCGGCGCATTTTCTGCCGCGGTGATGGCCGCTTTCGTTTGGGCAATCTGTTCTTCGACCTCCTGGACCGGCCGGTACGTCGGCTCAAACTTTGTCAGGAGTTCGGTACGCTTCAATTCCAAGTCCAACAGTTTGGACTTCATGGTTTGCATAAGTTGCGGATTGTCCGCTGTGCGCACCTGCGTGGTCTCGCGTTTGGGGAGCGTTGCCAATTGTGCCTCGAGCGTGGCAATGCGTTGTCGGTCCTCTGCCACGTTTGCACGCGCCCCCTTGGTTTCGGCTTCGAACTCGGCGAGCTTGCGCACGCTCATTTCCTTCTCGAGCGCTGGATTGACTACTCCCTGGTCCCGGCTAAAATTTGTTAGTTTTTCCTCCGTGTTCGCCAGGGCCTTGCGATATTCCTCCGCCTGCTGATGGAAGAATTCAAATTCCCCAGGAGCGCGGTGCATGGCCAGGTGCTTTTCCAGGTACAAACCGGCCAGGGAATTCAGCACTTTGGCAGCCAACTGCGGATCTCTTGATTTGTACGAGACGCTGATGAGGTTAGTGAGCTTGATGGGTTGTACCGTGAGGTCCTTCTCCAACTTGAGGACTGCCTGCGAGACTTTCTGGTCGCCGTTTTCCCCTTGCTTGTTCCAGAAGGACCCCATTCCGGGGTTCTGAAGGTCGCATGCGACCACTACCTTTGTAAGCAGGTCCCTGGACTTGATCAATTCCGCTTCCGATTGCAGTTCTTCCTCACTGACTTCCGTCCGCCACTGCACGGGAGCTTCGCGCTCGGGCGACACCACCGATTCAGCACGCTCATGTCGCACCAGAATCTTCATCTGGGCTTCATATTTCTTCGGTAGCAGGAACGCGATTATGGTGCCGATCGAGAAGATCCCCAGAAATGTATTGATGATCAGCCGCCGCTGTCGAAAACCGACAGCCAGGAAATCGCGCATCGTGAAACTGTGCTTGCCTTCGTCGGCGTACGTGTTTAGCTTTTCTTCAAACATGGCGTTGACCTCACTCTCCCGAAAGCCAGCTAGAGAACGCCGGGATTCGCATACAGACCCAGCGACGAGGTAGGGAGGAATCTCTCGACCTTGGACAGCGTATTTTTTGGTACGTATAGAAAATCACCAGGCTGCAGATAGGCATCCTCGTCGAGGTTCCCGTCCTTCAGCATTTTCTTCATGTTCAACTTTTTAACTTGAACCCACCCATCTGGGACTCGGTGGAATAGCACCACCTGCGAATGCTTGGCGGACTCCCGCAATCCGCCGGCGATGGCAACCGCTTCTGTCGCCGTAGTCTCTCCGCGCAAGTCAAATTTTCCGGGATGACCCACTTCCCCGCCCACGATGAAGTATGGCTTCTCAAAGTCCTTTAATTCGACGTTGATGACCGGGTCGTGCAGAATCTTTGCGTACGCAGTTCGCAGGGAATTCGTCACTTCGGGCAGCGTCTGGCCCTCCACCCGTATGCTATCCACGCCACGAAGAGTGATGTAGCCATCGGGTTGCACCGTTACGCTTTGGTTGAATTCCGGCGTAAACGGAAAGTTCAGTTCCAGCACATCGGCGGAATGCAATTGATACCGCCGATTGCGGTGCTGGAGCATGGGTGTTTGCTCGTGCGCTCCTCCACCGCTGGTGTTTTCGCTTGTCGCTTGTTGTGGTGGAAGAGGAGCCGGAGCCGGGGCCTGCTGCGCCTGCGCGCCTGCATACGTCAGCGCCGTAAGAAAAAGCGAGATACTGATAGAACTTAGACACTTTCGAATCAACGATCCCTCCTCGCTGGGCACAAACTCTTTCCCTCACTCAATCAATCCTCGACTGGCCCCGCCGTCAAACTCTCCGCCGCCCCAAGATGGATCGGATACACGGAAATTGGCTTTGATCGGCCAGCCTGCGCAACAATTGCGTTTGTTTTTCCTGGTTGTACCTCACCGATCCATCCCCGTTCGATTTCCACCGCCATCGACCGCTGCAGCAGGCTCACGGATAAAACCAGCTTCACTCCCGACTTGATCTTCAGAACGATCCCAGTCAACCCGCGAAGAGGGCCTTCTTCAATCCGAACCACGTTGCCAACTTCCAGGTAGGGCCATGGCATTGTCGGGAGCCCGCTCTTTCCAACCCGCTGGATCGCGGCAATCTCCTCTTCCTCAACTGGAATGGGCGTCTTGCCGACCCCCACAATTTGTATGACTCCCGGTGTCATCAGCACCGGCAAGCGATTATGCGGGTCCATCCGGCAAAAGAAATATCCAGGGAACAACGGCACTTCGACTTCCTTCATCCGGTCGGACCAGCGCCGCATGTATTTACTGATGGGCACCAAGCACTCGTAACCCGCGTTTTCCAGCAGCAGACTTGCTGTCTTTTCTCTGCTTGATTTGGCTTGGATCGCGTACCACGGCCACGGTTGATTGCGAATCCCCATGCGAACTCCTCTAGAGAAGCTACCGCCGTTGGAGTCCCATAATTCTCAGAACCCCGATTCGGCGAAAGCCTAGGTCCCCGAACGCATTGATCAGCGCAAACCAGCTTTGCTGACCAAGGAGAACTTTGGCCCGTGCGGAACCGTAACCGATGCCGAACCCGCTCACAATCCGGTCTTAACCTTAAATATCGCAGCGGACAATTCCCCACCGAGTCGAAGGATTTGCATCTCGTCGGATTTCAGCGGTATTGCACGACGACAGTTCCGTCAGCGGCGTTCTGTTCGTACTGGACTCAGGTGTTTCCCTGACTCCAATTGCTTTGTTCAACGGATTGTTCCCGCCACGCGCGCCTGAATATCCTAGTGAGCGCCTGGCTCTCTACGGAAAACGTGAAACATTAAAAACTTGACCTGACGCCATGCTCTTTGACTCCCCCGCTTATTTCCTTTTCTTGATACCTGTCGTGCTTCTCTACTGGCGTCTAAATCATCGCGCCCAGAACATCTTCCTTCTCCTGGCTAGCTACTTCTTCTACGGCTGGTGGGATTGGCGCTTTCTCGCTCTTATGATCGGCAGCACGACGGTGGATTTCCTGATTGCACAAAAAATCGCACCCACCCGCTCGGACCCCAACCGGAAGAAGTGGTTTATCTTTTCACTCGTCTTGAATTTCACGATCCTGGGGATTTTCAAGTACTTTGACTTCTTCGCGGGTTCCTTCGCAAGCGCCCTCGACACGCTTGGAATTCACAATATTCCATTGCCCTTGATCCGCATCATCCTTCCGCCCGGAATTTCTTTTTACACTTTCCAGGAAGTCGCCTACATCGTGGACGTTTATAAAGGAAGGATCGAGGCATCCAGGTCTTTCTTCGAATACGGCCTCTTCATCAGCCTGTTCCCTCACTTGATCGCCGGTCCGATACAAAGGCCTGGACATCTGCTCCCGCAGGTCCAAAAGGAACGTATCCTCGACCCAGATCGATTTTTTGATGGCCTGATGCTGATCTTCTCTGGTCTTATCCGCAAATGCGTGGTCGCGGACAATTGCGCGCTTCTGGCAAACGCGGTGTTTGGCGGTCAGTTCGGACCTTCGAACTTCTGGCTCGTTCTACTCGGAACGTATGCATTTACCTGGCAAGTCTATGGTGATTTCAGCGGTTACAGCGACATCGCCCGCGGCAGCGCCCAACTGCTCGGCTTCCATTTCATGGTCAATTTCCGCCAGCCCTTTCTTGCCAATCGTCTTCAAGATTTCTGGCGCCGCTGGCACATCAGCCTGAGTTCCTGGCTGCGCGATTACCTGTACATACCCCTCGGTGGCAGCGCAGGTGGCAACTGGAAAACTTCCCGAAATCTCTTCATTACTATGGTCCTCGCGGGCCTGTGGCACGGCGCCAATTGGACCTTTGTCATCTTTGGAGCCATCCACGGAGTGGTGCTTTCTGTCGAGCGCTACTTCTTCCCCGCCAAATCCAAATCCACAGGCGCGAATCTTCCCCACCGCTCCACCGGTTTCCTCGCCCTTTGGGCGCAGAGAATTCTGACCTTCAACATTCTTGGCTTGAGCCTGGCCTTCTTCCGAGCCACGTCCCTCCATGCAGCCGTACAGCTGCTGGCAGGGCTGTCCAATTTCGCGTGGCGGAGCGAATATGCCTCCGCGTTCTTCATGCTCTGCCTCTTCACTATCCCTTTGTTCGTTGTGGATCTTCTGCTGGAAGCGAGCGACCTCGAATATCCGTTCGCCAGTTCCTCTTATGTTTTCCGGACTTCCCTCGCAGCCGCAGCGCTTGTCGTTCTCGCACTCTTTTCAGGGAGCAATCTCAATGCCTTCGTCTACTTTCAGTTCTAAGCATCCTGCCCTTTTCTACGCCAAGCTTCTTGTCGGCATTTGCGCCCTTCTCATCCTTATCTTCGAATTCTTAAGTAGTTTTCTGCTCAAACACCGCTCCGAAACATACGCCCGTGTCTCTCGACAGTACGCCGAAGCCCTCAAAATGCGCCCAGCAAGACCCGGCGAGCCGGCCTCCGTCCTCATGCTCGGCAATTCCCTGCTTCTCTATGGTGTCGACATGGACCGATTGACGAACTTGACTACCGGCCGCGTTCACATCTGTCCCATTTTCCTCGAAGCCACCGGCTACTATGACTGGTTCTATGCCCTGCAGCGTTTGTTCCGCGAGGGCTCCCGGCCTCAGGTCGTTGTTGTTGGTGTCGGGGTGAATAGCTTCCTCGCAAACACTGTACGCCAGGACTATGTCCCCCTCATGCTGTTTGATTTGCGAGACTCCCTCAGCGTGGCTTCGGACCTCAAAATGGATCGCACCGCCGCCAGTAACCTCTTACTCGCGCATTCGAGCGCCTTCTGGGACACGCGCACCGTCGTTCGTACACAGATTCTTCGTCACACCGTTCCGCATTATCAAGAACTCGTTTCGCTCCTCAAGCCGCAGTCTGCCATTCCCCCCGCCCCCCAGTTTCAAGCAATTGCGAACTCTCGCCTGGAGCAGCTCCGCGCACTATGCGAGGCGCATGGTGCGAAACTAATTCTTCTTGTCCCCCCAACCCCATCATCAGAAGACGCGGTCCGCCAAATGACCATCGCTTCGCGGAAGGCCGACGTGCATGCATTGGTCCCCATTGATCCGGCGGCCCTCCCCGCCAAGTATTACCTCTCCGATGAACTCCATCTCAATTCTGAGGGAGCAGCCCTCTTCACCACGGCCTTAGCCGAGTTTCTCCCTCAGGTCACCATTCGCGAATCAATGACATCGCCGGACTAAACATCCAAAGATCCTTAGACAGTACGTTCACCGCCCTTTATCACAACTACCGCGTGTTCGTCGGCAGCCACTCCCTTCGGCATCCTGACGAATTTTGCGCCTCCGCCGGCTACTGCCCCGTGCATCTCTAGAGCGAAAGAGTGGGCCTTTCGAGTCAAAATTGACTGAGAGAGTTCGCCTCACGAGCCATCTCATCCAATCAGCACGGGAGCTACAAGGCCCTCTCTTTTCCTTCCCCTTGTGGTCTCGTTCTCCTTGGCGACTCCAAGAAAAACGTACTGGTACGAAGATTTTTTCTCCTTTTTTGCCTTCTCAATGTTCCTTAAATAAGTAGGGAGCAGTGGTCGATATTTCCTCAGCAGCCTGGGAATGTCCCGATAGACAAAAATAGTTTCTTACTTTTTTTCCGTCTGGATGTTCCTTATATAAGTAGGAGGCTTGAAAGAAGTTCTCTGCCAGGCATGGGAACCCCCCGCGGGGTTAAGGTTTTTTCTTACTTTTCTCCGACTGGATGTTCCCTAGTAAGTAGAGGGGACTCAGTGGATTCTCTAACATGAAGATACTCACTACAGTTTCTTGTAGGTCAGGGAGCAAGATTTTTCTAATCTTGAGCAGCGTTGGCTGACGCCACGCCTACAAGCTATGGGAATTGACGAGAAGGGGATGGGATTCCATGCCTTTCGTCGGTTCCGAAAGACATGGCTCAGAGGAGAAAGGTGTCAGGAGGACATCAACAACTTTTGGATGGGACACCAACCCGAGACAATGTCCGAACTCTACTCACTAATGGAGTTCGAGTTTGAGCGTCGTCTCGATGAAGCCGAGCGAGTTGGTGTCGGCTTCGCGGTCCCAATCGTCGAAGTTGCCCCAAGTGCTCCAAGAATTTCGGAAGAAGTCGTACTCGAATTAGCGTTGCAAGAGCAGTAGAATCAGAGGAGTAGCCAAGGATGCGCCCGTAGCTCAGTTGGATAGAGCGTCTGCCTTCTAAGTCTTCCAGTACGAAGAATCAACAACTTACGGGAAGTTCATTGAAGATCGACGAAGTTCGATAAGTTGCGAGCAGCGAAGGCGTTATCGGCTGTCGCATCGCACTTCATCGAATATCGTAGAGTTTGGTGGTGGGCACAAATCTGGGCACAGTCAAATCGCAGATCAAAAGACAGAAGACCCGGGCACCCTCCCGAATCTCAATATCTCGACATTTGATCTTAGCAATTTTGAATTTTCCCTAGGACACATTCTTTCATGCGATGGCACACTGCTCGGACATGATTCGTGCTCACTGACGTGGGTTCGTGCGGAAGAACTGAATGTGATGGCAGGTGCCGCATTCCCAAACTTCGACTCCCAACGTCGAAATATCCGTTGCCCGTCCCGAATTCCACAATCTCAAAATGTAGGCGGGATTGCCTTGGTAGAAGGCTTGCCGAGCATATTGCCCGACTCCGCACACATGGCAAATTCGAGGGATGCCATCCTGCAATAGTTGACCGCCTTGCTCGATGCTCTCAAGATTCGTGTCAACTATAAGGAGCAGATCATCGGCTGAGGCGAGGCACTTCTCCTGCCTTTCAACGACAGATTTTCCCAAGATGACGTTAATCATGTGCATGTGGGGATCGCTGGGAAACAACTTCGTTAAATCGTTCTCCGGCTCATCCCAATATTCTCTGTCGAGTTTGGGCTTACCCGCGACCATGCACCAGAGCACTTTCCCAAGCATGTAGACATCGAAATTGGTCCTGACGTTCTCAAGTCTCACGCCCATACCTCTCCAAGTCGCTGGAGGGATGAAATCGCCCGCTCCTACAGTTTCGCCTTGGTAGCGCGTTATACGTGGTGGGCGGTCGGGGACGTAGACCAACCCAAAGTCTCCGAGAATAAATTCGCGGTCGTTCCTGATGAAAATGTTTGCGGGCTTGATGTCTCGATGAACTATGTTTTCCTTATGAATCTGAGCAACCGTGTTCACCACTGATCGGAAGGCTTTCAACGCGAGAGCCGCGTTACCTTTGTACTCCAACAGATGATCTTCCAGTGTGCCATTGGAGAAAAATTCGGTGACCATCCATCGCTCCCCGATGTTCGAACCCAACAGTTTCGGCAGACCCGGTCGATTCTCCTGCAGAACCTCTATTTCCTGCTGCAAACGCCTGAGACTCTGCTCCACGTCGTCCCGCAGTTTGAATTCCTTCATCGCTCCAAGTTCTATCGGCAGGTCCGGACGTGTATAGTCCCGGATCGCGTCAAGATATTCTCTGTTCAACTTGGAACGCGTTTCCTCCGTCTGTGTAGTCGGAAATGCGTAGGAGTTGGTGATTCCGAAGCTGCGTGCGCGTTGTTTCGTTCTTTCGGAAGTGCGCACTAAGTAGACTTCACTCTGACCACCCTCGCCTAATTTCTCCGGATTTACGCGCTCCCAATCAGACTTGTGACTTTCCATACCTTGGGATTATATAATCGCCTGCAATTCCATGCTCACATTGCTGGTGTCGATCATCCACTGTTCAACATGGCCGCGTGTAACAAAACCACATTTTGGAATTTTCCTTAGGACACGTTTCTCAATTCGGTGGCGCAGGATTCATACACATTTGGCGTCGAGTATGCAACCGAGTCGATTCACTACTGGCGAGCGTACAGGAGTTTGCATTCTTCGATTTTGTCCATTTTATGAAGTCTAGCTTGATCCCAGATGTACTGAGATGCCGAATATTTCCCCTCACCGATTTTCTTTCCATTCAGCCTTACGTAGTTCCAATACTCTTCATCCGCTTCTAGGGTTACGCAATTTTCTAGCTTTTGGCGACGTTCGGCATCATCCTTTTCAACTGTCTTCCGTTCTTCCTCCAGCTTTTTCACTCGGCCTTCCAGCGTAGTGACCCTTTGCTGGAGCGATTCATGGTCCCAATAGGTAGCACACCCGCTTGATCCAACAACGACCGCAGCAGTCAGCAGAAGAGTGCGGCAACGCATTGGTCCACTCCTTCGGGTAATCTCAGTTGTCCCTTCGTTGAAGCCGCATATCTCGTAAGGAACTTCCGTGCCCACAGACATTTTTGTTGCGAATTTATTCGCATTGTTCCGTTAGTTTTTCCAATGCATCTTCCTTGGTCAAATCGTAATCTTCGGTCCAGACTCTCAGATCAGCGTCCGCAGTCTCGTCGTAGATGTCGTGAAAACCGTAGGACTCGAACCCCCCAGTTAGAATGTCGCCTTTGTCTGGATCGTGGCCGCCGAACCACTCCAGTAGGTCATAGGCAGACTTCGTTGCCACGATAAAATAGTCGCAGCCGGGGAGACGGCGGGAGACCACTCCCCTTGCTGCTTTGTGGGAGAAACCTGTGGACGCGCAGTTCGGGGGAAGAAGAAAGAGGCAGCCCAAAATTAAAGCCACTGTTTTCTTGGAGTGTCCCATCACAAAATTCTTATTTGCATACCCCGCACTTTCCGCCGTCCTTCGCGCAGTGCTTGCAATATTTGCAATTCTTGCAGGCGTTGCAGGGATCGGCACCAGTGCAGGTCGCCGCGAAAATGTCGAGGGGAACCTGATTAATGAGCAGAATGGCCAATAGAATTTGGGAAAGAGCAATCAGGAATCGTGACTTCAGCATAGGTGGGTCCTCCGAGTCGAACTTGAGAGGGAAGATATGTGGGTAGCATGTGCCGATTCTCCATGTGCGTCAAGGTTTAAGATGTTCTGTATGCAGTACGTTACCCTGACGGCATCAGATCAGCCAGAAGTGTTGTGTTGCCTTTCTGATTCTCGCACACTGGTCCTATCTCAGAGGTGAAACGCACAATGCACAAGTCCATGGTGATCTTAATAGCCTCCGTTCTGGCCCTTGGCGGCTTTTACGCGCAGGCTCAACAGCAGCAGGCACCAGTACCCGTACAACAGCAGACGCCGCAGGCAGCACCACAACCCGCTCCAGCAAACACCCAGCCCCCTCCGAGTGACGGTAAAATCCGCATCTATGTCGCTGATAGCCAATCATGGGAAATGAGCGGAGGTTGGGGGGCTGCGAATGGGGCGGGTGGTGGGCATGAGAGTGGTGGAGCGCGGCCTCAAACTGCGGAGATTATTAAGACCTTCAATCAGAGATGTCCTGAATTCACCATTACGAATAACAAAGAAAAAGCAAACTACGCTGCGATTCTCGACCACGAAGGCGGCAAAGGAGCACTCAGGCATAGGAACAAGGTCGCCGTGTTCAATCGAGACGGCGACGCAATTTTTAGCGACTCAACGAGAGAGCTAGGGAACTCCGTAAAAGACGCGTGTGAGGCTATCCGCAAGGATCAAGCAAACTTGAAGAAATAACTCCTCTCCGACTTGTAGAAGAAGACTTTCACTGGGTTGGCTAACGCCGGTCGATTCCATCGAGGATGAACGCGGCATGATCGATCAATTGCTCTGTCCACAATGTAGCCCTTCGCCATGCTTGGCTTGTCCGGGTCCATCGACGTTCGCTGTATAAGTGCTCGCAGATTTAAAGGAAGTACGTTCACTGGAAGGGGTGAACAGCTCGGAAGTGCCGGGGCCGGCTCATTTCGATTCCTGCGTCTTCTACAGTGGATCGCAAACTCCAGCAAGCGGGATGCCCACCGTTTTACCGTCAACGCTGGAACTGCGGACGTACCGCAGTCCGGTGTCGGTGTCCGAGAGAGACATCCGCTCGCGGACAGACGCCCCGACAGGCGTCTCGAAGCTGTCCACACGCGCAACATCGAACAGTAGAGAACCCTCGGTGTAGACCACGAACCTTTCCGGAATGGAGGCAATCCCCATGTTGATGTACTTTTGGGCGTACAGCCTCGTGGTAAGGAAGTCTGGATGGGAACGAAGGAAGGTCTTGTACGCTGTACCATCCGGCCCATCCAACAGTGCCAACGTCTCCTCATCACTTGCATTCGTGTCTTTTCTGGCTGCCTTGGCCAGCGCAATCGCATTCTGCTCAGACAGCTGATGTTCCAACAAAAGCGTGTACTGCCTAGCATCTATTTTTGAACCGGCATGTACGCTCGCTGCCGTTGACGCGAACTCCTCTGCTGATGGGGGAAGATTCATTGGTCGAATATCAGCAGGGTCTAAGACCATATACCATTGAAACGTTATGCTTCGAGTGTACCCCAGCTTGATAGCGTCCTTCTCCGTTTGCGACAACTTGCTGTAAGGCTGATAAGCGATGAGTGAGAAGTCCTCAAAGCGAAGGTTCTTGGCATCGTCGTAGCACACATAGTTTGCCCATGCAGGTAATCGTTTCGTGGCTCGAAGTTCCGTGACCATGGCACCCACTTGGCTTCTTTTTGTTGGCTCGGTCGCCTGCCAAAGCGGAATACAGAGTGCTAAAATGGCAAGTGCGATGCGTTTCAAGTCTGTGTCCCTCCGCCCGCCGCCTTTTATTTGGCGAGTACCAATTTGACGATAGCACCGACGACGGTAGATGCCACAAGAGCAGCGGCGGCTCTTCGAAGCCAGATAAGGAATTCATGCCTTGCGGCACCGCGCCCAATTGCGAAAGCCCCACGCGGAAACAGTTTGAAAATCCCGAACTCACCCACGTAGAGAAGCACTATAAGGGACTTGGCCCACGGCGAAGTTCTGGCGGCTTGAGGGATAAGGTACTGGAATAAGTATCCCCACGCAAAAAGAGGACCGAGTAGCGCGACTAAGGCGAAAACGGCTCCCGCCGACTCGAATGAGCGTCCAGCCGAATACCATTGCCGAATTGCGCCAACCCAATTGTCCAGCTCCGCACCAAGGTAAATCACATTGCGTTGCGTCCCATTGATGGTCTACTCGACGGACGGGGATTCGGCAGCACTGGATTTTCGTAGAGTGACGTAGGCCGTTGATGGCGGAGCTACGGGCGCGATTTCGGTGCTCGGTAGCGCCACACTCGACGTGGGCTGAATGTCAGCGAGGGTTTTTTCTTCCGGTGTGCCTGCAATTAGGGATGTGATCGAACGCTCCCCGTTGGGTAACTTAATTATCTCTTCCACGTCGCTATAGCGAACAGTGGTTCCATCGGAAAATCCAACGGTGTATTCAAGCTGTTTGGATGCTTTGCCGAGAACCGTGGCGAGTTGCCTGAGATGGTCCGCATTTACGACGAACGCGATCTTGAGCGAGCGGGTTTTAGACGCTTCGTTTCTCATCGCTTCACTTCCTGAACGGAGACGACTCGCGGCACTTTTCCGACCTTTGGAGCATGCCATCACCCTTTCTTGTGGCCAGAGGATGCAACCTCGTTACCAGAATACCATTAATCAGAAGCTAGTAATGGTCCTGTCGAGAGCATATAGTTAGTTTGCGTCCTGACGATCTACGATGAGAATGGCAGGAGGAGGGCGTTTTGAAAATTGATCTAAAATGGGATAGGCCCATTCGCCTAAGAGATGGTTCAAAGCAGAACCAGATTTATGCCATACGTGGCCTTGACCGCATTCCCAAGAAGGCTGGTGTCTATATCTTTGCGCGCAGCTTCGGTAAGTCTATTGCTCCTCTCTATGTCGGCCAAGCATCTATGCTGAGGAATCGAATTGACGGCCAATTGAACAACGTCCGTTTGATGATGGGAGTGAAGAACGCGCAAGCTGGCCATCGTATTCTACTCGTTGCCCATTTGACGCTTCATCCGGGACAACAGGAAGCGAAAGTATTGGACATTGTAGAGTCGGCGCTAATTAAGCACGCTCTTGCCGAAGGGCACGAACTCCTCAACAAGCAGGGCGTGAAGACGAGAGTGCACGTCATAAAATCGAAAGGCAACACTTCGTCTAAGCACGTGGCTCCATTGCGCACGTTGGTCGAACGTAAGTAATTTCCTGCCTACCCTGTGCACATGCCGCGTACCTCGATGTCATAGTTCTGCTTAGTTTGGTGTGTCGGGAATCGGTTCCAACTTGGTTCCAACAATGGGCCGAAAGATGGAGGAATGATGGGTTTCGCCAAGCTCCACGGGCGTCTTACTTCGCGCATTGGGCGGCCCGTCAGATAAGGCGCTCCGAAAGATGTCCATGAGAAGGGCGGTAAGGCACGGTCGGATAGGGCCGCCGCTGTCCACCCCAACACAGCCAGCGTTGCCGCCGCATCATTCCTCGATTCGGATTATTTTGCGTCCACTCGGCAGGTTGCGTCTTTATAGGAATCCAGACGGCAGACGATTTCGCCACTGAGCCCTGCCCAATGTTGCGCGTCGAAGCGAACAGGTTTATCGAACTGAACGCTCACCAAATATTTGAACTTTGGTGCTGACAGATTGTTCGGCGGAAAACAGTGACCTTCCTTGTACTTTCCGTCCAACGAACAAGTTCTCGCCTCTCCCACGGGCCATTCGCGGTCCGACACCAACGTGTACGTTTCCCCGCGACGAATGAAGAAATAAACCGCGACTACAATGGATGCGAATAGCACGAAAACCAAAACTAAGCCTTTGTTTTTCAAAGTAAACCCCGGCTTATAGCTTGTGGTGTCTCCGCAGCCGCACGACAATTTTCGAATCCGGGTGAGTGACCAGCGCTCCCGTCCCCTCGATGGTGTCGTCCTTGATCTTTCCTTCGATCAACAGGTCGTGGTTGCCCGGGATGCCGAGGACACTTGGGATATTTGGGTCGAACTGTGCAACCGATACCTTCGCCTTCAATGCGTCGCCCTTCTCCTCGTAACTGCCGACGTACGCGAACCCGCTATCGCCTCCCAGCACCAGCCCCTTCGTAAAGACAACCACGCCGCCGCCAACACCACCGGGGCCGTGATATTGCACTATCCAGAGACCATCCAGCACAACTCACCTCTGTTTTAATATCGTCTCGAACTCGCTTAGAAGTTCTATGTGGTCCTTCGTGGGCAACGGTGCTTGTGAATAGTAATGGTTGGCCGAAAAGGGCGCTGAAATTTTTCGTTCGATCTTCACCGGGGCCGGAGAGCCGGACTTTCCAACGTCTTCGGTCCATAATTGAATGGAGCCGACCTCGTAATGTCCACCTGCAACCCTCGCAAAGTTCTCCAAGTTTCCTGCAAACGCTTCCAGTCGGCGGTTAATGGTGGTCAACGACACATCGCTTTGGAAGTCGATCTGGCTGACATACGCCACTTTACGTTCCTTCGGGACGGCCAGCCCGTAAATGTCATTCAGCCACTTCGCCAGATCATTCAAGAACTCGGTCGCCTCGTCGGTCGAAGACATTGTGTCCGCCACCAAGCCGTCGTTGTAGATGTTCAAGCTGACGAGTATCGGCACTTTTCGTTGTCCAACAAACGTCCCACTTTTGAACGACAGGCGTCGTTGATCGTCGAAGTCGAGTTCATTCTTCGGTGCTTGGGCGAACTGGTAGCGTTTTGCGACTTCTTCTATGACACCCTTCAAACTCATGCCTGTGGGATTGATCGAGGCGAAGTCGAACAACCAGATCGTTCTGGCCAAGCCGACGTATAGAACGTTCATGTGGTCACCGTCTGGGCCATAGTCACCTCAGTTCGGAAAGCGCTGCACTTTCGTCTGCTCTTGGACACTTCCCAATCCTTCCGCCGTCTGTGTCGGGCGCATCGCCTGCGTTGCCGAGTAGAGACCGCCCACGCTGCTGATGATAGTCACCGTTTGCTTCTTTCGTTGTTCACGCTGTTTGCGCTCTTCACGCTGGAAATATTTTCCAACTAGGAAGGCCCCAGTACAGATTGCGAGAACAGAGAGCCACGGCATCAAGGAACTCATAATTCGTCTCTCCCTTCCAGCACCATACCCAAGTAGAACACCCCTACGGCAACCACCGCCACCACACTGAAATTTGACCAGTTGAAGTTTCCGTTGATTGCAGTATCCAGCGCGTAAAAAACAAGAACGAGCCCGGACGTTTCCCGTAAGCCGTCGCCGATCATCTGCGATTTTTCCCTGCGCGTCTCGGCCACACGGAGATTCTATCCCAAAACAAGGTAACAATCAGTGACGTACACGAATGAGTTTCGACTGGTCCGCTCTTCGTGATCGTGTAATGTTCGTTTTGATTTCTGGGCGCTCTCGATGTCGCCCGAGGACGGTCATCCCGGGATGATTTTACAAGTGACCGCTCGATTCCACTCGCGTACCACGTGGCGCGTTTCCCGTGTTCTTTTACGGTTCTGCTACTGAAACGTCCAGTTTAGTCCAGCGAAGTTGATCCTCGGGACGTAATACCTCAGCCGTGCACCAAGTGGCCCCGGCTATCCCGGTGCTCGACAGTGAACCAGCCGTCTCCACCTTCAAGGGAGTGCGCTCATCCGTCTCACTCCAAGTGAACGCGCAGTTCAAATAGTGGATTCGGCAGACTGGGGAAATAGCTTGAGGCCATCCAGTTTCATGGGAGTGCCCAAGTCCTAAGCCAAACATCCGAAAAACCACTTGTCAGGTAAGTGCGTTCACCAGAGCGGATGCTGCCAGAACCATTTGGCTACGGTGATGAGGAGCCAGAGGGATAAGCCCAAGCAGGCCAGTAGTGCTAGAAACTTCATCAAAATCTCCAAGGGCTCCCAGTCCCATGCAACGAGCGGACTACGATTCTCACTGTAGTGCTTTGGGCGTCGTAGCGCCTCATTGAGGCACCGTTTCCCATAGTCTTCCGCCTGCTGCCTTCGCTCAGGTGAACTCTCCTTCAATTCCTTGTTGCGGAGTTCTGCACTTTTCCGTGCGTTGTCGATTTCGCGTTGTTCATCGTAGAAGTCGGACATGGGCGCACTCCGGTGACAAGCTAATCTGCTCGTGGTGTTTTTGCTCGTGGAATCCTACAACCTGATGCGTGATAGATGAAGAGAAATTCTTTAAGGCGCTCGGGCAGCGGATACGCAAAGCCCGGAAGAAAAAGGGCTACAGCCAAGAGGACATGATTTCGTTCGGATTCTCCGCGCTGCACTGGCAACAAATCGAAGCTGGCCGACCGATCACTGTGCGGACTCTCCTCCGTATCTGCGATGTCTACCGAATTCCCGTTGACCGGCTTGTGCGGGGGTTAGATAGAGGAATCTACCGGCGGTAGGCGTCTCTACGAACTGCGGCTGCCGCTAGTCACAGGAGAAGTTAGCGGAACTGGCCGACATGCACCGAAATTACGTGGGGGGAGCGTAGAGCGCGGCGAGAGGAACGTGAGTTTGCTCAACATCGTGAAGCTGTCGCATTGGGTTGAGTGTCAGACCTACTAAGCTGATCGAACCTATCCGTTGAACTGTTGGGACGCCTTATGTTTAGGTTTCACTTTTTCGAGGGCTCAATTCCCGCATCGTTCAGCTCGTCATCAAGAATCAATGTTCGAGGTTTCCCTTCACGCTTGCGCTTCATCGCTTTTTGAAATGCCTCGACCGCTAGCCTCTGTTTGCCTTCCAAATCCTTCTCTCTTAACTCAGCGAGTTTCCCTTCGATTAACTCCAGAGCAACCAGTCTTTCAATCCCATTCAGATCGATGTCCCAAAAAGAGCGTGCCGAATACCGTGAAAACCCAAACGACTGGCCTTCCCGCAAAGCGTTCACAAGAAATGAAAGAAGGCCGTCACGTGACTCGATGAGCGTGCCGACCCAATTTCGTGCCTCATCGCCAATTGACCATGCCAGCCAGAAACTAAGCAACTCACCAAACCTCGGATTCCTTTGGAGAGTCCCGTCTGTGGCGGCCTGTCGTATCTTTGCGACACACAATTCTTGCAGGTCCTTTACCCCGGTATCGTCCGCTAGTCTCTCCCTTTGCTCCCGGCTTTCCTTCGTTTTGTCACCTTCCAGTGCAACGACAAAGCAAGGGAGATAGATGCCCGTCGTCTGCTTGACGCACCCCTTCAGAATGTCCTCGCGCCTTGCGATTTCAGGTTCCCGCTTCAGATACCAATAGACAATCCGAGCTGCATGCATGTCGGGAGGAATTCCTGAAATGCCTAGTCGTCCCGCAGGCAGTTCATCGCCAATGTCGAACAATGCTGTTACGAATGAGATTGCGTGATCTAGACTGATCGTCTCCTTATAGGATTGAAGTCGATCAATAGCGACAGCCAACAGATTGCGCTTATCTGTGGCCCGTAGCTCGCTTACGAAGGCCTCACGGTCCCCAGCGAGTGCGACAATTCTTTCCACTTCTTCGTGCGAGAGTTCGCCCTCGGGAATTGCCAATTGGAAATACTTGTCAAAAACATCTGGGTGACAAGCACGGTGCGCCCGATACCACGAATCCGAATGGTCGGAGCTGTACCGAACGCCAGCGAATACGCATGAGATGGGAGGGAACACTTGCGTCAATATCTCCTCGACCCTCTTTCTGTGTTCTTCGGACGCCTTCTGTACAATTGCTTTTATTGCATTTTGTTCCGCTGCCTCTGCGTGGGAACGCGATGATCCGAAGCCTTCGACTCGCGTAAGTGTGTCCTTTAATGCGGGGAGGGCGTTGTACACTTCCGGCTCAAAGACTCGGAGCACCTCTAAGGAAATCAGGTCTATTGGATTCACTTCAAATGCATCGCCCTGTGAAAAGACCGCGAAATGGAGGGAGAGGGATGAAATGAAACGATAAACGTCTCTCAGGGTTAAGAAATACGGCCCGAGTCCGGGTATGAAAATCTCGGTCCATCTTTCCTTGTCCCAGAGTTTTTGGACAGCTTCACCGCCAAGCAGCAAATCCAGTTTCGAGAACAGGATGGCTTCGAGTTTTGATCGTTGTATGGTTGGTACGTTGAATCCAACCTGTACTATTTTCTTCAGGTACTCGCGCCCGTCAGTGGATAGTTCCTCTGTGAGAATCTCTTCGACCACTTCCCGTTGAAATAACACTAGGTAAACCAAATTCGGAAAGTCTGCATTGGCTTTGATAAGTTGAAAAACCAACCTCAATTCCGGTCCACTTAATCGATCCACGTCATCGATCACCACGAGCATCGGTCGGGTCAATGTGCGCAGCAGCTCTGATAGTTCGTTCTTTGCTTCCTCCAAGCTCTTTGCTTCGGCTTCCGCGACAGCTGAGAAATAGGTAACGACAGCCTTCGCAATGCTGTCGCTGCTGCTGAGAAGGGCAAAGCCAATGAAGGAGAGGAGTGCTATGACTCCCAGAAGAATCCTGACTGCCGCTGTCGTGAAGAACGAGCCCAGGACACCTAGCGAAGCAATGACCGCCAACCCGACGAGAGCCAGTCTACGGGTTCCAGCGAATACCTCTGCACCTAATCCCAAGAGAGCGGCGTATCTAAGCCAGCGTTTTGCACTCGCTTTGGCCTGCTCGCTACCCTCGGTTCGGCCTAGCTCCCTGCCGATTTCACGAAAGAATGCGTGCCCGAGTTGTTCCTGACCAGCCCACTGCCATGGATTAAATTCGACGATATAAGGGGATGTTGCTTTGTCCGACCTGAGAGAATCGACGACCATACACTTCAGGGAGGACTTTCCCGAGCCCCATTGTCCATACAGGGCAAGCACAAGGCTGTCATGTCCCGCCCAGCCTCTGACAGCAGCGGCGATGTGCTCCGCGAACCCTTTCCTATCGAGGAGGTCGGCATCGCGGGACCGAATGGGCCGGTCCGGCGAGAAATCGAGAGTAGGTACTTGCGCCATTACTTACCCAAACCACGCCATGCGTACTCTAGTCTGGATTCTGCGATGGGTCAACCAACGTAAAAGTACTGAACTAGTTAACGCAACGATCGCCGTAAGGATTCTTCCGCTTCCATTCCGCTATGGGCCATTTCTCTGCGATCAAGTCGTCCGCGGGCCTTACACTGGGATCGTTGGCCGCTTGATGGAGCGAACCCAGTCCTTTCAGCTAAAGCGGAAGCATAATTCAAGTATTGGATCGGCAAGCCGGGGATAAATTTGAAAGTGTCCAACCGCCGCGTAGTCAGAGAGTTACCAACAGTAGTCCGAGATCATCAGGAACGTTCGCGTAGACAGTGCGCCCTCGTATCTATAATACCGTGAAGAACTTAACCGGCCCGTGACGCGTGATTCGCGTAGAATATCTTCAGACGGAACATAAACCTCTGCAACTGCGCCGGTGCCTCCCGCGCCAACTCCTTTATTTTCAGCGAAATTGTTTTGAGTTAAGCAAATGCGCGACCCGTGTGAGTTACAACGGGGGGCGTGTTGGAAGAGTTTCTTGGGGGTAGTCGAAGTTTACATTCTCCAGCGCGCCCCCGGTGTCCAGCTATCGTTCCGCTCCGTTCTCCTTTTCCACTCGCGGCCCCAAAGACGGGCCGGGGACGCCGAAATCATCCAGCTAGCCAAGACGCAACGGTGACCACGCTTTTGCCAAACAGGGGTCGGTGGTTAGCCGAGTGCGGATTAGAAGTTCCGCAGTGAACGTTTGCGTATTCAGGCCAGCTTGGCACCGGACCAGAGCGTGGTCACGAACTGGCGATCCGGGTCATCACTACCTGTTTCCTTCGCAGCGGTTCCCCCTGTTCGACAAGCTTCTTGCAGGGTGGATGGCCCCGAATTATTGAAACTTACTTTTATCTTCTTCTCTCTCCATAAGTTTCACAGTTCCAGAGGGCCTGAAACCCAATTGAAACTTGAAACGTCGGCAAGGGTTCCGAGTTCCAGTCCAGTTCCGATTGCGAGTGAAACCCCACCCGATTTGGGAGCAAAGCACTTAGCGCGTTTCCGGGTGCAGGTTTCATCCGGGGACAACCTTCTGCCAAACGACGCCGTCTTGAACGATGCTGCCAAGCGATTTGCTGCGTGCAAGCAGCCGAGAGAGAGTACCGCGAGGGACTGACTTGTCGGCTACTTCCTCGAAGCGAAACTTTGAGGGTAATTTATTCCAGTAATCCAACTGCTTGGGAGTCAAGACAGTTTTGAGGGCCATAACGTCAGGCGGACACAATTCAAACCCCGCAAGCTTGTCGTTATAACTCACTGGGTGAATTAGCGAGGGATGCATTTCCTCGCCACGTCGAACGCCGTTGATAACCCGCACATCCTCGCCCTGAAGGTCGATCCCCACTCGAACATCAGAGCGGTTCAGAATGTCGAGCGTGCCGCATACTTCTTCGAGCCAACTGCGGGGATCGGCCAGTAGGTTGGACTGGCCTACCTTCTTATCTCGCTTGCGGAGATTGAATGTGATAATCATCGCCGCTTGGGGATGCAGAGCGAGTAGGTGTCTCAATTCCCCGTACAGCCGTAGAACGTCCTTCTTCTTTCCCGTATCAATTCTGAAGAGAAGTTCTAGTGGATCAACCACCACCAAGGCATTAGGCTTCTCCTGCAAGCCTTTCGCTATCAGTGCCAAACAGGATTCATGGCCGGATTGTCCAAGTGCCGCAAGCAACTTTGCAGTTGCTGGTTCCTTCGCATCATCGTGCTCTAAATAGACCAGAAGCTCTTCGGGAACCTTCGGCAGGGATAAACCGAGGCACCCAGCGAGATTCCTCAAATTTGCCTTGTACACAGGTCCCGGCGTCTCAAAATCGAAATGGATCACCGGCCTGCTCGCAACTCTTCGGTCGCACCACGGAATACCATGCAGAACGTGCATGACTAGGTCCGCGAGCATTGGCGATTTGCCCACTCCGAATGGCCCAGCAAACGCAACTAGTTGCCCCTCCCTAAGCAGTCCCTCGATGATCTCTTTGCGCTCTTCGGAATTACTCTCGAAGAAGTTCTCGCCGCCGCCGCTCGTAGTCGCCGATCCGTCCAGCAACTGCACATTTTTAGGTGTGCTGGCAGTCTCAACGCCCGTCGCCATGAGTCGTACCTCGGTTTTCCCGACAGTCTCCTGTGGGTTTGATTGTTTCGGTCTTGCGGAGAAGGACAGCCTTCCCTGCTTCAAACTTGATTTCTACGCTGCCGTAGAAACGGTCGCGTGCTAATTCGCTGAGTACTCGTTCAACGCTGTGCATGGTCTGCTCCTGCGGCACTTATGCCGCTCACCGGCACAATCCGAGCCTCGATGAACGCTTCCGCATCACTCCGCCGGATTCGCACCATCCTGCCCAGTTTCACGTAGGGAATTTTGCGCTTGCATACCCATGCGCGAATCGTGCTCGTTTTCAGCCGAAGAAATGCTGCCGTCTCCGGGACGGTGAGCAAGTCGGGGTTGCGCTCGTCTACCGGTTTCATCTACCTGACTCCCAACTTTTCGCCGTTCTCAGCCGACCGCGAGGGCACTCCTTCGCGGACCAATTTCTCCAGACTCTCGACCGGAATCAGCACTCTTCGTCCGCAGCGCGTGACTCTCAGCCAGCCCTTCCGAACGTACTGACGTAGCGTGTGTTCGGACAATCCAGTTATCTTCGCCGCCGTACTCACATCAAATGCCATCGCGTCCATCGCCATCGCTCCTGCGTCAGGAACTGTCCTGACCATTCTTTCATGTTGACAGGATGACATATGTATAATAGACTGTCTAGAGTGCTGAGGTACTCTAGTGAGAAAAACGCGTCCAAGGAATCTAGATGTGGCGATCCGGTTGGGGAGACGGGCGGAACGGATGTTGCTCGATTTCGTGAACACGCGCCCGGAGGATGGGGCATTTCTGCGATTCCGGAAAAAGTGGGAACCCTACGGGTTGAAATGGAACGGCAACGCAGGCGATTTCCGTGAGTCACAAGGAATCGTTAGGAAGACATGGACAGGTAAGAAAGCTGGTTTCGAAGGGATTCAGGTGGAACTGTCTCTCGGACTCCGTGGGGGAAATGGAGAAGAGGAAGTGCCTCCGCCACCCATTCGCGTGGATTGGGCGGAGAGTTCGCTGTGTGTATCGCCCCGTAATCTGCATGACCTAGTGTGGCTGGCTCTGCTGCAACATTCTCAACGGCTGGGTGTATGCGAGAACCATCTGAAAGGCGGAGGATGCCCTACTCCCTATTTCCTCAAATACAGACCGGCAGCACGCTTCTGTTCGGATGCGTGCGCGGTCACGGCTCAACGTGAATCGAAGCGTCGATGGTGGAAGGAACACGGACAAGAGTGGTTGGAAAAGAGGCGTGGGAAGAAATCTACACGCCGAGGGAGGCACGGGCAATGATCTACAAACGCGGGAAATGTAGGGTCGATTCCGATGGCAAGTGCAAGAAGTGTGGCAAGCGTGGCGCATGCGGCGTCTATTGGTACAAGTTTATGTGGCAGGGAAAGCTCGTGCGCGAATCCACGAAGCAGGGTAACGACAAGGTGGCTCGGCAGATGGAATCAGCGCACCGGACGTCGCTGGCAAAGGGGGAAGTGGGCATCCGCGAAAAGAAAGCTGCTCCAACGCTAAAAGAGTTTTGCAGCCAACGCGTCGAACCGTGGGCGAAAGCTAGGTTCGAGGTGCCATGCCGCAAGAATTGGACTTGGTACCGCACGGGCATTCGTGCTCTAACAGCTTACAGACCTTTGGCGGACTCGCGCCTTGACCAAATCACAGGCGAGCTTGCTTCCGAATTTGCCGCTCATCGCCTGCGGGAAGGAATGCAGGTCAGCACAGCGAACAATTCACTGCGGGTACTGCGGCGCATTCTCAACCTTGCCGTCGAGTGGGGCGTTCTGAGCACAGCACCGAAAGTAAAGGTTTTATCCGGCGAACGTCGCCGCGAGCGAGTCATCTCGCCCGATGAGGAAGCTCGCTATCTTGCAGCTGCGCCCGACCTGTTGGCTTCGATTGCCTCAGTGCTCTCTGATACGGGGATGCGTCCTGAGGAATGCTTCCGGATGTCGTGGGACAGTGTAACTTGGTTGAATGGACGCAATGGGGCACTTCTAGTCACGCATGGCAAGACGGCAGCCGCCCGGCGCGTCATTCCAATGACACCCCGCGTTCGTGCCGTCCTTGAACCACGATGGGAGAAGGCAGGGAAGCCAGAAGAAGGCTGGGTATGGCCCGCGCCAACGCAGAGCGGCCACGTCGAGCCTTCGAGCCTCAGAAAGCAGCACGCCAACACATTCAACGCATTGGCTAAGGAGGCTGCGAAAAGAAACGAGAAGCCGGTGCGCCCGTTCGTACTCTACTCGCTGCGCCACACATTCCTGACGCGACTAGGTGAATCCGGTTGCGATGCATGGACGCTGGCGCGGATCGCTGGCCACGCTTCCATTACGATTTCCGCTCGCTACGTTCATCCATCCGAGGATGCGGTGTTGGATGCGATGTCAAGGCTGGGTGGGCACAAAATTGGGCACAGCGAGAATAAGCCTGCACAGTTGCCCTTGCAGAAAATGTGACAAGGGCAGTACATTGAGTTAGTTGCAAGGCGTGCGCCCGTAGCTCAGTTGGATAGAGCGTCTGCCTTCTAAGCAGAGGGTCGGGAGTTCGAATCTCCCCGGGCGCGCCACTACCTTCGATCATATTGAAGCTGAATGAATTAGAGAAATTGGCCATCACCCCAGATCTATTGCGAAAAAGGCGGATGGTCGGTATCTCTAGGAAGACAAGGACAGGTCGTTTGTCGGTTTTCGCGAGCACTTCGCAAAGTTCTGCCGCGTATTTCACCGCGAAAGTGCGAACTGTCGCGAAGACGTAAAGCCCATTCTTGCTTTTGTCTTGCCGCGCATTCTGCTCGGTAGTGTCGCGCATGCTGGCGTACATGGTGTGTCCTGCTTTGGCCAGAGCCCGTCCGGTGAGAGCGCCAAAGCCGCTCGATGCTCCGGTGATAACGATAATTTTCAAAACGATCTCCCTTTGATTTCTTCTCCCGGTCTTCGGGCCGATCCGGCACGCCTTAGGCGAAGCCGCCATTGGCGCGAACGACCTGGCTGTTTATCCATCGGCCGTCGGGGCCGGCCAAAAATGACACAACCCTGGCGATGTCCTCGGATTGGCCGAGCCGCTCCAGAGGAGGAATCTTTTTGAACTCATTGATCTGCGCCTCAGTCTTGCCCTTTAAGAACAACTCCGTGGCCACTGGACCAGGCGCTACCGCGTTCACGGTAATGTTTCGGCCGCGAAGCTCATTGGCAAGGACGTGAACCAGGCCTTCTACGCCTGCTTTCGATGCAATGTACGGACCGTACGTGGGGAAAGACTTCGCCAAGACGCTGCTTGAAAAAGCGATAATCCTGCCGCCCGAAGCGATGTGTTGCGCCGCCTGCGCCGGGACCAGGAAGGTTCCTCGTAAGTTGGTCGCAATTACTTTGTCAAACGTAGCGACATCGCCCCCAGCGATGGGAAGAAGAGGCATGATTCCTGCAGAATGGACAACTACGTCGATGCCGCCAAAGGCCGCGAGCGTCTTCTTGAAGAGATTCTCCACGTCCGCGGGCTTCGTGACGTCCGCTTGCACGGCGATGGCTTGTCCGCCTGCGGCTTTGAGTTCCGCCACTAACTTTTCAGCCGAGCAAGAGTTACCGGAATAGTTCACCGCGATTGCAAACCCGTCAGTTGCCAGTCTTCTTGCAACCGCGCTTCCGAGTCCGCCAGATGCTCCTGTGATGATTGCTGCCTTACTCATGATTGTTCTTCTTCCTCGGCTTTCCAATTTGTACGAGCTCGCACACATTTGATTTGATACGCCGACGTGCCCTTTGCTCCATGCATTGTTAGAATGTTTTCCATGCGGCAAAATGGCTAAACGAGTGCCGCTCCGCCATCTAACACCACGGTCTGCCCCGTGCTGTATCCCTCCAGCATGAGGAAAAGATAGGCGCGCGCAATCTCGCATGCCTCGCCGACGCGGCCCACGAGCAGACTCTTGCCAACGCTTTCGTACAGGTGCTCCCTTGCATCTGCATTCATGCTTTGCCAGAGGTTCGTTCGAACGACGCCAGGACATACCGCATTGACACGAATCGGCGCCAACTCGACCGCCAAGGCACGCGTCAGGGCTTCGATAGTTCCGCAGACGCTTGCGGCCACTGTCCATCCCTTGTGCGGGCGCCTGCCTGCGACTCCGGTTGTGAGCACGATCGAGCCATCCTTGCGGATGAGCGGGCTTGCGTACTTGACCGCAGCCAGAGCAGCCCAATAGCGCAACTCAAAAGCGCGACGGGCTTTGGTAAGGTCCGTTGCTGCAAGCTCATTCAATTGCAGCGTGTCGCCGGCAGTGAAGACCAAGTGATCGAAATCACCGATCTTCTGAAAGAAATTTTGAATGTCTTGCTCATTCGAGAGATCAAGCGCGTGCCCTTCCGCTTTTCCGTCGAGCGTTGCGACCGCTTGTTTAACCCGATCCGCATTGCTGGAGGCAATGATTGCCGTTGCCCCTTGAGCCACAGCCTGCCGTGCCACAGCTAACCCGATGCCGGACGACCCGCCGAGCACCACAATTCGTTTCCCGGAAAGCTCCCTGTGATTCTCAATTTGTTGCTTTTGTGTCATCGCGTTCTCCTGTTTCTGTCGCCTACAACTGTTGCCACACTCCAATAGACGATTTTCATTCAGCATATGGCCCATGCATAATGGTCATAGCCTATATGCGTCTAGAGAAACTGCGACAAGTCGATTTGAACCTCGTGGTCATTTTTGCGGTGATCGCCGAGGAAAGAAGCGTCACCAAAGCATCCACCCGACTACTGCTCAGTCAACCGGCGGTCAGCCGCGCCCTTCAGCGCGCGCGTTCCATGTTTCACGACGAATTGGTAATTCGCTCGTCTTCGGGGTTTGAGCTCACGTTGCGAGGACGCAAAATTCTCCAGGAACTTGAACAGCTTCTTCCCAAAATAGAAGGCCTGGTTGTGCCAAGCGTCTTCGATCCGAAAAAGGAGCGGAGCAATTTCCGCATTTCTGGCCCGGACAATGTTTGCATGGCACTGCTACCGCACTTGTGCCGGCGCTATACGACCGAACGTTATAAGGTGAACTTTGATTTCCTGCCGTGGCAGGCCGATGCCGTGGATATGCTGGAGCGCGGAAAGCTTGACCTCATTTTCCACATTGACGAGGGCTTGCTGCCTTCTCACTTCAGTTCGGAGAAACTTTACCGCGAGGACTGGATCTGCGCTGTTGCCCGCCAGAGCAAGTTTGGCGATCACCTCACACTGAAGCAGTACCTGGCTGCGGAGCATCTTACTGTCACAACTCTTCCAAGCGTGCAGAACATCCCCGACAAGCAGCTTGCTGCGTTGGGTGCAAGGCGCCGCTCCTCTGTCCGCATGCCCTATTTTGGCGCGGCCCTTAGTTGCCTTCCTGGCACGGAACTCGTCCTGACACTGACCAATGGCATGAGGCAAATGGTGGAAAGGAATTCCACCTTGCGGCTCGTGAAAGCGCCACAAGAGTTGCGTCCGTTTCATTTCTTGATGGTCTGGCACCCGAGGCTCACTACGGACACGCGGCACACATGGCTTCGCGAGGCGGTGCGCCAAGTTTCTCCTCCGGAAGCATCTAGGCAGCGTATTTAATCAATGCGGATGACGACCACCGAACTGACCGGCCTGGCTTCGTATTTTACCGAATGGGTCGAACTGTGAAACGGTGGGGAGTGCCGAATGAAGACATTTCGCCTCAGCGCCGGCCTGGGATTTGCATTGACCATGGGAGCGGAATTCAGAAGAATATCGATGCCTTCTTCTGCGAGCAGGCTGCGAAGAGCGTCGCGTACGTCAAGGTCTTCTTTGGACATCAGCCGCCCGTTGCGATCGATCATCGTCACCTTGCTTCCCGCTCCAGCGCCATAACTCCAGGTGGTAAAGATTCCGTCGCCGGGCGCAACGCCCGCGGAGAAGTGGGCTACATCCTGGAAGGTCGCGCCCTCCCCCGCCACAATGACACTGGCGAGTAGCGCGCAGTCGGAGTGCACATGGGCACGTCCTCGATAGCCGCGATGACCGGCACTCGTATGTTGGCTATGTTTTTCCAAAACCTGAACGCCTTCGTCGTGAACCTGACTCCAGACGCCGGGATCGGTGACATCGCCGAAAGAGGACCAATCGACATCCGTAATGAAATCCCCACCGGCACCCGTAAGGATTACGATCTTGTTGGCCCTATCTTGCGCCGCATCGCCAATTACATTGTGAGGACGGCGCGGAACCGGGCCTTGCCCTCCGCAACGCGTTCGTATGCCTTGGCGGCCTCCGCCAGCGGGTAGGTCTCGACAATCGTTTTGACTTTCCCTTACGCCAGGAAATCAAGAGCGCTCGCGCTATCAGACGGTAAGCACAGGACAGGGAGCGTCACGCGCCACCGCGTAGGTAAGATCCCGCAAGCGGCCCAGCACGCCGGACTGCGGACTTCTTCCGATCACGAGCACATCCGCCCGCAATCTGCGCGCCGCCTCGGCCAGCATGTCTTTAATCGGGCCGATGGCGATGCTGACGAGAGCGTTCGAACCAGCGGCGCTTTGCAACTCCTCGACGCGGCGGCTCGCTGCTTCTCTTTGCGACGACTGCAGGCGCTCATCCAAATCCAATTGGACCGGCAGGTCAGGCCCGCTCGTGGGAACCACGTAAACGAGCGTGAGATTTGCATGGACAGCCTTCGCAGCCTTGCTGGCGTACCGAAGGACCCTTTCCGAGTCCGTGTCCAGGCCAATGGCGCAGACCCATTCCCGATGTTCGAGCTGTCTTGGTGAAATGGTCTCCGCGTGCTGCGTGGTCAATACGGGACAATCAGCATGATTCAATACCTTGGCTGTCGTGGAGCCAAGCAACGTCCTGCGGAAGAGGCCGGCATGCGTGGGCATGATGATGAGGTCGAATCCGTTCGCCCTGGCGAGCTGAGTGATTTGTGTCGCTGCATCGCCTGATAACAAGATTCTCGGACACTCTTCAAGCGGAAACTCAATCTTGAGGAACGAATCGAGTTTGCCTTGAGCAAGGCCCTGCTGCTCCTCGGCAACCTCGGAGAGTGGGCGCACGTAGAGTTGGAACGCGTCGTGATTGTAAAGATCGAAGACGTGAACAAGCGTCACCTTGGCCCCGAAAATAGCCGACGCCCTCTTCACGTAGGCAGCCATGGCAATACAGGACGGCGAGAAATCCACAGGGAACAGGATGTTCTGGATCGTCGCCATGGGTCAGGGACGCAACGTCGCGGACGGTGCGACTAGCATGTTTCCCCCTGTGTCCCTGCTGGAGCCCCGAAGAGGGCTGTCAGCATTGATTAGGTACTCTCGATGATCAATGGTGAAGACCCTTTTCCCGTACAACTTCACGTCCACTTGCGTCTCGTCTCGCAGAGGCAGCCAGAATCCATCGACGTTCTGGAATTGCCGCACAAAGTCAACATGCTTGACCCAGAACGACGGTTTTTTTGCGGGATGTCCGTCGATTTTCGCAACTGCAAACTCGCGGCTCTCGATCCAAATCGTTCCTTCGAACAGATATTTGTCTTTTCGTTTCGGAACCACGTCGAGCACAAAACAATGGTGCGGACCCAAATCCTCTTCCCGTGCTAAATGAAAAACGTAGTTTGCGGGCGTTAGCGCGGAGTCGTGATGCTGCTTTCCGGAAGACGTTTCTGTTTCGCTGTTCATCAAACCGTCGAAAACCAAGTGTCGAACGATTGCCGATCCTTTTTCCGACGTCTTTTCAAATGTCTTGACGTCCGGCGCGCGATATTCCATTCGCACGACTGCTTGTGCGTCCAGTCTTCCTTCCTTCGTCCGGATTTCGTAGGTGCGGACCACCGTGTAGTGCTGCAACGATTCTTTGCGGCGCTCGTTTTCCACCAACAATTTCGAAACGATCTGATTCGCCGCGACATCGCTTTCGGGAGCAGGGTCCACAGTTGTTTTCGAGTTCTCGCCGCCCGCCAACGCGTTTTGTCTCGCGTACACTAGCGCCGGAACTGCGAGGGCGACCACAATTGCAATGCCGATTGTTGAGCAATCGAAGATTCGAAAGAGTTTCTTCACTGGAGCAAGCCTCCTTGCATTATTTCGTTCGAGGAATCTCCCCTTGCTTCGTCAATTGACCATGCTGAGCAGAAACGCCGTTTTCTGGCGCTCGAATCCGTTGAACTGTCCGAAGAATGGCGAAGTAATATTGTTGTAGACCGCGTCGAAATTGCCGTGATTCGTCAGGTTGATCATGTACAGGCCGAGACGAATCCTGCGCGAACCGCTGTTATGCACGAATGGAACATGAAAATCGCGGTAGACCTGAAAATCGAGGGAGAAGAACGCCGGGAAACGCTGGGTATTGGGGATGCCGATATAGTTTTGCCGTTCGTCCACCTTGGAATAGGGAAAACCGGTATGCACGTCCGCTACGGGCCCTAAGACAAATGCGAAAGGAAGACGAAATGTTCCCCAAGCGACAACGCGGTTGGGAACATCGGTAGGGCGAACGCCATAAATGTTGGGCCGGATAACGGGTTGTTCGAATGGAATGAAAATGTCCGCGAGCGTGTTCAAATCCCCACGCGAGCGGCTCCAGATATAAGAGATGCTAAGGTCGCTCTCCTTGATGGGATGGAACCGCACGGTCGCGTCCGCCTGACTGTAGTTCTCCTTTCCCGAACTCATAAGACCTAAAACGCCCGGCGCGCCCGCAACGCCGTCAAGAGGATCAACGACGAAAAGATTCTGTGTGGAACTGTGGATATAACCGAGCCGCAGGACCGCCCCAGACCAGAGCGCGCGGTCCACCTCTGCGCTGCTGACAAAACTCCGCGCACTGGTATTCGGCGTAAGGCGAACTCGCGACGCCAGTGGACCGCCTCCATTAGCAATGTATTCGTTCTCGTACACAATTCCATTTCCGATGATTTGACCGCTCGGGTCGTATTCACTGATGGTGCGCACTGGGTTCCCAGCGAAATCCGCAGCGAGCAGTGGAACGCGGTCGTAGAAGAGGCCGGTACCAGCGCGGAAGATCGTCTTGTGGTCGTTCCCCGGTGAATACGCAATCCCGAGGCGCGGAGCAAAAGCGGCCGCACGGCCGATCGTCTGGCTTGTAAATCTTGCTCCCAGATCCGCGGCCAAGTGATCGTTGATGGTCCATTGATCCGCAATGAATTCCTCGGCGTCCGTTGTCGTCGCGCGAAGTTGTCCAGGGCCGGCGAACTGGATCCGACCGGCCAGACTGCCGTCTTCGCGGAGCAAGCGAACATCGTGTGATACGCTGCCACCGCTAAAGGAGCGGTGCGTCACGTCGGTGCCAATCCTGAATTGATGAAGCCCAAGAAATTTTCGCGGTGCAAGCTGAAAGCTAGGGGTGGCCTGGAGCTGGCTGGAGGAGCGCGCCCAAGCGTTAAAGAAATTCCCGCCCCACGACTCAGGCGTAAGCAGCATGGACTCGTCACCTTGGCCGTGCGCGTTGCTATCGAACCGCGTGTACGTCAATGCCATGTGCAGCAGCGCGCCCGAAGGAAGGCTGTACACGTCGGAGAAGCTTGTAGAAGAGCCTTTCCTATCGTAGTCCGAGGAAGCGGTTTGGGGGATCAGCGCGGTGATATTGGCGAACTCCGTTCGCAGCGGAAATACATTCAACGTTACCGTTACGACTTGGCGGGGAGAAACGATGGCCTGGAGGGTGCTGTAAGACGTGAATCCCTGCTTCTTGATTTCGTCGATCGGCCACGCCAATCCACGGACCGGATAGCGAATCACGTCGTATTCGAAGACTTCGGAGAAGCTTATTTTATCTTTCAATAGCGGGCCACCGAACGCCACTCGAGGAGTGGCACGCGATATGCCAACAACATGATCGTTCTTCCCCCGCACGCTGACATTCAGGTCCCGCACGTTGAATTTCCAACTTTCCGGAGGCGGAACGGTTTCCACCACCGTCAGCCCACCGGAGAAACCTCCGTTTTCCGCGCTGTACGGCGTTTGCTCCACGCGCACGGACTGCACGGCGTCGAGGGGAACAGGAATAGAGAATGAGCCCGTGACAGGGTCGGTCATTTTTGCGTCGTTGACCTGGAGCATGGATTGATCTTCGCCCGACCCGCGGAAATTCAGTTTTCCTTCGGGGGTGCGCACCACGCCCGGAGTCAGAGGAAGAGCTTCCTTGAAATTTTCCTCGGTGAGCGGAAGGCCGGAGAGTTGTTTTTCGGTAAGCTTTCCGGCGCTCGAAGAAGTGGTCGAGAGAGGCTGGGCTTGTTCCGATACTTCGATTTCTTGCGTAAGCCCGGTCAACTTGAGCGAAATATTCTGAACGACCGGAGCTTGATCCCGGACGTGAATCGCCACCGAGAATGGTTCGAATCCATCGCGCTCGATACGAAGAACGTAATCGCCATCCGGAACACCTTTGAATTCGAAGTTACCCGCTTCGTCCGTTGCCGCCGTCAGAGATGCCGAACCATCCGATGGAGGCTTCAGTTCCAGCAGGACGCCTTCGGCCGGTAAAGATTCATTCGAAGCATTACGGAGCGACACCGTACCTTTAACTGCGCCGTGCTTTTCTGGCGTTTGCTGCGCGGAGGCGCGTAAGGCGCACACAAACATGGTCGCCAGCATACAAACGCTAACGGAACAAAGAGCTGAACTAAATCGTTGGCACGCTTTCCGAAGCACGGGGTGATCCGCTTTTCACGTTTCGCTGCAGCCGTAGAGAGTGGCTTGTAGCGCCGTAACGGACGAAGGAGAAAGCGAGAGGGCCGAAGACAGATTGAGCCGACGAAAGGCCAACACCACACTCCTCCGCGCCGAAAGGCGCACGCACTTCCGCGCCCCTTGATGCACTTAGATGCCCAATGAAGAAAAAAGAGACACATTTTTTCGCGGGTCCTTCGTCCGATTTCTTAGGGTGCCCCTATACAGCATCGGCCTGGCGGATTTTTTGTGTCTCCTGGTATGGGTCGTGCATCGAATTGCCGGAAGGTGACGTACGAAACGCAGTACTTTCGGTCCCCCGGCGCGCCGTCCGGTGGGTCAAGACACTAAGGAGGCCGTATGTCTGAAATGCAGCACTTCCCCACTCTTCCCACTCAGCCATTCCGTCTTGATGTGCCGCTCCACGAACTCTTACAGCAACCTTCGCATAGCCCATCGCCTCAGGGGCCGACGCTGGCGACTCAAAAGACGCTGCCTGCACCGGTATTCCCTCAATATCCAGAGCTTTTTCACGAGCTTGATGAGCAAGACATCGCCGCGCATGAAACCGTTCTCCGGACCGGCAAGAGGCACTGGCCTGCGTCGAAGGTACTGAAGACCATGAAGGGCTGGATGTTTCCGTATTTCAAATCGCGCGTCCTGCCGGGAGAGTTTCAACCGATCATTGCGTACCTGTTCACCGAGTGGAAATGCAATCTGGACTGCCACTACTGTTGGTCGTATGACAATCGCGTCAAAGGGATGACAGAGGATACGGCGCGGCGGGCCATCGACTGGCTCGAATCCACGCCGTGCCGCGTGCTCGCTCCCACCGGCGGCGAGCCGCTCATCCGCCCGGACTTCGTACACAAAGTGATCTACTACGCCGCCAAGAAAGATTTCTGGGTGTACCTGGCCACGAACGCGCGGCTGCTGCGTCCGGAAGTTACCGACCGTCTCGCCGACGCCGGCATCGCGACGGTCAACTTTGCTGTGGATACGATCAAGGAAAAGCCCGGGCTCCCGAAAGCGTTTGAGCACGTGCGCGCGAACTTCGACCACCTCGTGCGGCGCCAATACCGCTACGGCTATACGGTGTTTTTCAACACCAACATCTGCCGCACCAACATTGACGACGTCAAAGAACTCGCCACCATCGCGCACGAGAACGGCATCTCCATCACCTTCCATGTCAACGAAGCCCCGATGATGGAACAAGGCCACTTCAAACATCTTCACGAAAACGACACCTATATTCGACCAGAAGACTTTCCCGCAGTGGACGACCTTCTCGACTGGCTCATCGACAAGCAGCGCCAGGGCTGGAAGATGGTCGACTCGATTCCACGCTTGCAGAACATGAAAGGTTTCATGCGCGGCGCCGGCGAACACTGGGGCTGCCGCGCCGGACAAAACTGGTTGATCATCCGCACTAACGGAACACTCGCTCCCTGCTTTCCGATGTACAACGCGTCGTACGACTGGGGCACCGTCGAGAATCAGAAGTTCGACATCAAACAGCTTGCGGAAATGAAAAAAGGCTGCGAGCCAAATTGTTTTTCGACCTTGGGCTACAACGTCGCGTACTGCTACAGCGCGGCTCGCGTGATGAAGTGGCTGTGGAAGCAGGCGATGAACGGCTTCCAGGGCGTCACCGGAAGTTTTGAGTAGTTCATCCGAAAAATCCGAGGAAGGGTTGAGAAGGGCAATGTCAGAATACGCAGTCATTTCAGTAGCACTGCAAAGGACCGCAGAAGTCCCGTTCGCGGCATACAAGCGGCAGCAGGCCGCTATGGCTCGCCGCCGCCTCTACCCGCTGACGGCCTTCTACGCCTCGTATGCGATTCTCGTGTTGGCTATCGCGTTCACGACAACACATCCCTGGATCGCCGTAGCCTTTTTCTTCGCGGGCTGGGCGACCTGGACGCTCGTCGAATATCTCTTCCACCGCTACGTGTTGCACGGCCGTTTCCCCCCTGGCAAGGGTTTCATCCGCAAGTTCCTGCATGAGCGGCTTGACCCGCTCCACTGGGATCATCATGCGCGGCCGTTTGATGGAAGTCACATCAGCGGAGAACTGAAGGACATTCTGCCGTTGTTTTTTGTCGCGGCGCCGGTCAGTTTCGTGTTTCCCGTCTATACCGCGCCCGCTCTTCTCGCCGGCGTCGTACAGAGCTACGTCAGCGAAGAATGGCTGCACTACGCGCTGCATTTTTCGAACTCCCGCTTTCCCCTTTTCCGGCGGTTGAAGAAATATCACCTGTACCACCACAGCCCCCGTGGGATCAGCAAGGGATACGGCATCACCACGCGTTTCTGGGACGGCGTGTTCGATACTCGGTTCCCCGAAACCGTGCGGCGGTCCCTGAGCAAGAACTGATATGAAACACGACGGCTACGCTCTTATCACTGGCGCTTCACGCGGTTTGGGAATGGCGTTTGCCCGCGCCCTTGCCGAGCGCCATTGCAATCTGGTTCTCGTCGCCCGGTCGGCGGAACCTCTGCATACATTCGCGAACGAATTACGCCGTTCCAGCCCCGTAGCAGTGATCGCCATTCAGCTTGACCTTTCTACCGCCGGAGCAGGCCAAATCCTCGCCGAACAACTTACGACTGGCGGGGTCCCGATCGAGCTGCTCGTCAACAACGCCGGCTTTGGTCTGCGCGGAGAGTTCCGTGATCTTTCGCTTCCCCGCCAGCTGGAGATGCTACGCCTCAATAATCAGGCCATCGTCGAGCTTACTTACAGCCTCCTGCCCGGAATGCTGGAGCGGCGTCAAAAAGGCATCATCAATATATCTTCGACCGCCGGGTTTCAGCCCATTCCCTTTGCGAGCGCCTATTCTGCGTCCAAGGCTTTTCTAACCGCGTTCTCTCTGGCCCTCGAACAGGAACTGCGGAGCTCAGGCGTGACCGTCGTAACCGTCTGCCCCGGAAGGCTGCATAAGAAACAGAACGGAGACTCATCTCAGCCGGTCAAAGAAAAATGGGCAAGCATTTATCAGGCTCCAGAAGAAGTCGTTGACGATGCCTTGCGAGTCCTCGCCAACGGTGGCGGCCTGACCGTTCCCGGAGCTCTCAATAAGTTCAGCGTCTTTGCCCAGCGTTTGATCCCCCGGAGCCTCGTGCCCAGGTTGGTCGCAAAGATGTCGAGGGCCTGATGCCAGCCATGCGCACGAACCTGCTGTGTCCGGGTGGAGGATTTTTCATCGGCTAAATTTTAATCGATACAGGAGAATCGTGAATCAAACGCCTATCCACCCGAACACATTTCTCGTGCCTGCCCCACACGATGAACGGTCCCCCGAAGTAAATATCTCCGCCACTCAAGTGCTTCTGGCCATGGCCACTGGCCTTGGCTTGACGGGGCCCCTCGTATGGATGTTTGTGAAGTACTGGCTGTTTGGGCAGTGAGGAGAGGCAAAGGCGGAACTTCTTAGGCCGGCGGGTTCGCGAACACGACTTTGAATCGTCTGTGAATGCTTTGAAATATAGTGACTAGAGCTGGTTTCAAAATCCACTTCAGGCCATTTAGAATCAATAACTTAGGCCGATCAAAAGAGGCTTCCTTTTCACCTTCGGCGACGTGTATCAATTGTGCCCCGCAGGGCATCAGACGGACAGGAATCTGGGTGATCTGGTGGTGCCCACTGTGAGCAGCGACTTGGAGGTCCTCGCAGCACCCGCGCTTGCCCTGCGGTACGAAACGCTCGTGCGCATGTCCCGAGCTATCGGAACGCACCGCGACCTTAAAGAACTTTTTGCCACCCTAGTGGACGAGCTGCATGGGGTAGTGCAGTTCGACTTCATAGGTGTGTCTCTTCGTAACCAAGACTCCGATACGTTTAGAAATTATTTCATCGACATGGCGAGTCGATCAGAGTTCGTTCCCGAAGAGCAGCTAGTGCCCGAGGAGACGCTTACGTTGTGGGTCTACGAGCGGCAAGAACCTCTGTTGAGGTCGACGGGCGAAATGGAGCCGCGCTATAACCGGCTGCAAGCCGTCTTGAAAAGGCTGAATATTCGCTCGATTTGCGCGTTCCCGTTGACCACCGCCCACCGAAAACTGGGGGTCATCACATTCTGCAGCATGCAGGTCGATACGTACTCGCCAAACGATATCCGGTTCGTGTCCCAAGTGGCAGATTACATTGCGCTAGCGTTCGACGACGCATTGAATATTGCAGCGTTGCGACGGGCGTCTGAGGAGCTGCAGAGTAAGAACGATCGACTGCAGCTGCTCCTTGACGTCACGAATCAGGTTGTCTCAAATTTGGAGCTCCGCGATCTCCTACATGCCATCTCACAGGACGTGCGGCGCGTGATGCAGAGCGATTATGCGGGCTTGTCGCTCCCGGATAAGGAAAACAAGCAGCTGCGACTTTATGCGCTTGACTTTCCGGAGGGCAAAGGGTTTCTCCAGGAAGACTTCGCCTATTGGATGGAAGGAACGCCCTCCGGCACGGCAATGCGAACCATGAAGCCTCTGACGCTCCAGAGCCCCTTCACCGGTTGGCTCGATTACCCCATCGTTCAGATCGCGGTGCGGGAAGGTTTGAAGTCCATCTGCTGTTTACCCTTGATCAGCCGGAATCGCGCGATTGGCGTCCTGGTTCTCGGCCGGCTCCGCGACGACGCTTTCCGTCAGGCTGATATCAGTTTCCTTAGCCAGATTGCAAACCAGATTGCTCTCGCCGTCGAGAATGCGCTTGTTTACCGCGAGATCCGAGAACTGAAAGAACAGCTGTCGAAGGAAAAACTCTATTTGGAAGATGAAATCCGCACGGAAATGAATTTTGCCCAGATCATCGGAAATAGTGCTTCGTTGCGCAGAGTACTCAAGGGAGTGGGAACCGTAGCGCCCACGGATTCGACAGTGCTGATTTATGGAGAGACGGGCACGGGGAAGGAACTGATTGCGCGTGCCATTCATGATTTGAGCCCTCGTAGCTCGAAGTCGTTCGTCAAGCTCAATTGCGCGGCCATTCCGACGGGCTTACTGGAAAGCGAGCTGTTTGGACACGAGAAAGGCGCATTTACAGGAGCGATCGCGCAACGCATTGGGCGCTTCGAAGTGGCCAACGGCGGCACGATTTTTCTGGATGAAATAGGAGAAATTCCTCTCGAATTGCAGACCAAACTGCTCCGCGTGCTGCAGGAGAGGGAGTTCGAGCGACTGGGAAGTTCGCGAACACTTCGAACAGATGCGCGATTGATCGCCGCGACGAACCGCGATTTAGAAACGATGGTGAGCGAGCAGAAGTTCCGATCTGATCTCTTCTTTCGCTTGAATGTTTTTCCCGTTCATGTTCCACCCCTTCGCGAGCGCCAGGGGGATATTCCGCTTCTGGTGCGGCACTTCACGCAGCAGTTTTCCAGACGTATGAAAAAGGCCATGGAAACGATTCCATCTGCGACGATGGACGCCCTGTGCCGATATCACTGGCCGGGGAACATACGAGAACTCCAGAATGTGATCGAGCGTGCCGTAATTGTCTCGGTGGGTCCGGCCCTGAGTGTCGACGTGGGTGATTTGAAATTTCCCAAGGTCAATCATCCGGAAGAAAGAGCCGCTGCTCCGAATTCCACGACAAATGGCGCACTTCACAGCGTCTTAGAGGAAACGGAACGCCAACAGATCCTTAAAGCCCTGGCGCAGAGCAATTGGATTGTGGCAGGTCCCAACGGTGCGGCCGCACTTCTTGGAATAAATCGATCGACCCTCCAAGTCAGAATACGCAAACTAGGAATCTCACGCGATACTGCATAATCGCACCTTTCGAATCCTTGCCTCAGCTCCTTCTTTGGAAAGCGCTCACTTCTGACATTGCTCTCTTGATGTGCGAAGAAGTTAGCAATCTGCTGGATTCCTGGCAGTAGCACTGCTAGCACTCCGATCTCACAAATCTCTCGCTTTGCCGCTATCTCATAACGATTCAAGGAGTTCCGTTGTTCCCGAAATACATCGGGTTCTGGCATCCGTGTTGCCATTCCTAGTATCGCCCGAACGGAACGCAGATGAGCGGAGGGGCGCTATGTCAATGATCCTGATTTTCGCTGCCAAGTGGAACAGGTGGTACCGCGTCCTGCGCTACAGCAAAGGATTTGGACCATTTGATTCCTTGCGCTATGGGCTTTGGCTGGCGCGTGGCTGAGCGTGAGGTCTTGCTATGGCTCAAAGACAAACCACGAACGGACATCCGGATTTGCGGCTGCGTTTTGCCGGGAGGCGCGCGGTTCATTCGTTGCTCGATATTGAGGCCTGGATGCCGAGTGAAATCAAAGCTATTTCGCCGTTGGTCGACCGGCTGATGCGGCTAATCGAAGGATCGCATTGCGTTGCGGGCGGCGAGCTCGCCGTCGAACTGGCGCTTCGGGAAGCTCTGAGCAATGCAGTGGCTCACGGCAATCGGATGGACACTCACAAGTTGGTTCAGGTGCGTTGTGAGTGTGAGTTGGGAAAGGGAGTGTCCATTGTCGTCAAAGACCTGGGGCAAGGATTTGATCCAAAAGCGGTTCCCGACCCGTTGGCGGTCGAAAGATTGGAAGAGGAGCACGGTCGCGGCATCCATCTGATGAAGTTGGCGATGGACGAGGTCTCGTTTGGGCGCGGAGGCTCTGAGGTTCATATGCGGAAGGGTCCGGCGCGCAACCCAAGAACAGATCTGCGAGGCAACAACGAAACCGTCTACCGCGGCTCTTTGGAACGCATTCAGCGCGGCACCGTCCTTGCTGTTACCGATGCGCATGCGCGCAGCAGACATGAGAGGTAGGCGTGCTGAAGATCACCATGACGGAGACGCCGACAGAAAGGAGGTGGATCGTGCAGGGATGCTTGGTGGGGCCGTGGGTCAGCGAACTCAGGACAACCTGGAAGTGGGCACACCAAGGCCAGGACCTTCGGGCCTGCATTATCGACCTCAATGATGTCACGTCCATCGACAAAAGCGGGGAACGACTCCTGCGGGCTATGTCCAAGAAAGGCGTGCAGCTCATAGCCAGAGGTATGTACGTCAAGCACGTACTTGAACAACTCAGGGATGCGATTGGCGGAGCGAATGCTGCGAGTCCTTCAGCCGATCGACCCGCAAGAGCGGAGGACCAATGACTACTCATCCTATGCATCTCTTCGATCCGGCCCTAAAAGGCCTCAAAGGAAAGCCCAAGCGACCTGTTCATCTTTCTCCAACAACGCAGAACGATGTTTTTCTGAACGCGTTGCTCGAGATGCCCACGACAAAGACTGTTCGAAGGAGCCCTCTTGAGTGGGCCGCGGCGACCGGCTTGCACGTTGTGATTCTCACCGCGCTTGTACACAACGGGGACGATCCAACTGGGCAAGTACGAAGACACTCCGGTGGTGGCCCCTCCTGCCGCGCCGCCCCCACCTCCACCAGCGGCGGGGCGGGCGGTGGCTCCGCACGTAACATCCACGCACCCGAATCTCACCTACAAACTAGGAAAACTAACTGCACCGTCTTCGATTCCGAAGACGGTCTCGCTGGATAACACAGCCGCCGCCCCAGACTTGGGAGGCGTTGCGGGTGGCGTTCCCGGCGGAGTGCCTGGGGGAGAACTTGGCGGTTCTCTCGGTGGGGTTATCGGCGGCACGGGAACTTCTATACCGATCCCACCTCCGCAGCAGCCCGCAGCAAGGCGGATTGTTCACGTTGGCTCGAACCTCAAAGCACCACGGCAAACCTTTTCGGTCCAGCCCGAATATCCGGCACTCGCCAAGCAAGCGCACGTTTGAGGAACGGTGGTAGTCAACGCGGTGATTGATGAGCACGGAAACGTGGTCGGGGCGCGTGCTGTCAGCGGCCACCCATTGCTGATACCAGCGGCATTGAAGGCCGTATTGCAGTGGAAGTATGAGCCAACGTTGCTGAATGGGACACCCGTGGCTGTCGAGATGGAAGTTACGGTTCATTTCAACCTTGGCAGCTAGTTCCAAACGCGTGGCTCGACGAAAGTGAAAAAGGACTCTCCGAGTTGCAATTCGATTTAGCCAATCCGAAGAGCCGGTAAACCGAGAGCTGTTTGAATGCTGGCAGAGAAGGAGAACACCATGCCAATAGAACTCATGGACATGAATGACCGAGCGAATACGGCGAGCTCTTCCCCCGAACATTTGGTTGCACAAGATGATGCATCGCTAGTCGCTGGCGCGAAAACCGGGGACTCTCGCGCATTTGAGCTACTGGTCCAGCGGCACGAGGGAAAGATTTTTTCGTTGGCTCGGCGCATGACCCGCAACCGGGAGGACGCCGAAGACGTGGTGCAGCAGAGCTTCCAGAAAGCGTTCATTCATTTGAAGAAGTTTGAGGGCGACTCCTTATTCTCGACCTGGTTAACACGGATCGCCATCAACGAGGCACTTATGTTGTTGCGCAGGAGGCGCGGAACGCGTGAGGTGCCGATCGCGGAATCAAACACGGAAGACGAAACTGCGTTGCCTCTGGATATCCCAGACGTGGGCCCGAGCCCTGAAGACAGTTGCCTGCAGCGGGAGCAGCAGCGAATTATCTCTGCGGCTGTGAATGAGCTAACACCAGGAATGCGGAAAGCAATTGAACTGCGGGAACTTGGCGAGCTCTCAACAGGAGAAACCGCTCAAGTCATGGGTTTGTCGGTGGGAGCAGTGAAGGCGCGAGTATTCCACGGGCGGAGGAAATTGCGCGAGACGTTGAAGTTTTATGTCGAGTCCACGCGGAAGTACGGAGCCCGGACGTTGCGAACGCAGAAACCGGTTGACCGTTCACGGGCGATTCTCGAGCTTCGGACAGCCTGTTAAGGGAACGCACGACGAGAAGGAGGAATAGCTATGGCCAACACCCAATCGACGTGGTCTCCACCCCAGCCTGCCCCCTTGAGCATTGGCACGGGCACTGCCGAGCTAAGGGAAATCGTGGTCTTCATCGATGGGCGCTCCGAGACTTCAAGCATCCTGGAGTTCGCCAGTGGACTCGCCGCGCAGCAAGGTGCGCGCCTGATCACCGTGTTCATCCAACCGGAACCCAAAGCTACGCCACCGGAAATGTTCGCCCGCGGCGAGAGCATCCCGAACGTGATCGAGATGCACCAGGCGCAAATCGAGGGTATCGAGGCGAACCACCGGGCCGAGTTCGAGGACATTGTGCGTCGTTACGGAATCCAGTCGGAGTGGAGATCGTTGCCCTACTTCAGCAGCGAAGTGGGCGTGCATGCGTACTACGCGGACTTGGTGGTGATTGCCCGTCCGGAATCTCCGGGCCAGACCGCTGGTCCTCCTGGCCTCGCGGAGTCCTTGGTCTTGAGTTCCGGTCGATCATTGCGTTTCCACCACGCGTAACGACACCCCGGGTTCGCCGCGTCCTCGTGGCTTGGAACGCCACGCGCGAGTCCATCCGCGCCGTGGCGGACGCACTGCCATTGCTTGAGGAGGCCGATGCGGTGGAAGTCTTGGTCGTCGATCATCAGCGGCGCCCGGAGGGGCACGGCCAGGAGCCGGGGGCGGACATCGCGCACCACTTGGCCCGTCACGGCGTGTAAGTGGAGGTACGACGCTTATCGTCCAACGGAAAGGGTGTGGGTCGCCTTCTGCTGTCGCAGGCTGCCGCTTTTCGAGCCGATCTACTCGTCATGGGCGCCTACGGCCACTCCCACCTAAGAGAGTGGATGTTCGGCGGCGTCACACGGACGGTCCTGTACGAGGCGGACCTCCCGGTCTTGCTGTCCCGATGAACGTTGGTTCCAGGCCCTCGAATGGGCAATTCGACCGCCGGGATGTTCTGAAAACAGTCTTCCAGGGCGCCCCGTAAAGCCGAGATTTGATGTAGTGAGACCCCGTTCGGTCTCGCTTGATAGTTCTACCGCGTGCAATCAATTCGCGATTGGAGTGTTAGGAGTTCAGCTTATGTGGATTGTTCGAGTCGCTCTCGACCGGCCGTATACGTTCATCGTTCTTGCCGTGCTCATCTTGGTGTTGAGCCCGATCATGATCTTGCGCACGCCAACCGATATTTTTCCGAACATCAATATCCCGGTGATCGCGGTTGCATGGCAGTTCACGGGCATGAATCCCGAAGAATTAGAGGGCCGGCTCACGAGCACGTATGAACGAATATTGACCACCACTGTCGACAATATCGAACACATCGAATCGACGACGGTAAATGGGCAAGCGATCGTCAAGCTTTACCTACAGCAGGGCGCAAGTTTAGACACCGCGAATGCCCAAGTCACGGCCGTATCTCAAACCGTGCTTCGCCAATTGCCACCGGGAACCTTACCTCCGCTAATCATCAACTACAGCGCTTCGAGCGTTCCGATTCTTCAGTTGGGCCTTTCGGGAAGCGGACTCTCGGAGCAGCAGTTGAACGACCTCGGGCAGAATTTCCTGAGGCCCCAATTGGTGACCGTTCCTGGAGCCGTCATTCCTTTCTTGTACGGCGGGAAACAACGCCAAATCATGGTCGATTTGAATCAAGGGTTGATGCAATCGAAAGGTTTGGCGCCACAAGATGTTCTCAACGCCGTGCAACTGCAAAATCTCATTGTGCCTTCCGGAACTGCAAAGATGGGTCCCTTCGAGTACGACATTCGGCTGAACGCGAGTCCGAAAACGGTGGCGGAGTTGAGCGACCTCCCCGTCAAGGTCGTTGGGAATTCCACGATCTATCTTCGCGATGTGGCAAATGTGCGCGACGGCTTTGCTCCGCAGACGAACATCGTGCGCCAGGACGGCCGTCGCGCCGCTCTCGTGTCCGTCCTCAAGGCCGGCAACGCATCCACGCTCGACGTCGTGAAGGGCATTCGCGGCCTGCTTCCGCGTGTCACGCAGACACTTCCCCCCGAACTGAAGATTTTGCCTCTGTCCGATCAGTCCATCTTCGTGCGAGGCTCCGTGAACGGCGTCATCCGCGAGGCCGTTATCGCTGCGTGTCTCACGGGCCTCATGATTTTGTTGTTCCTGGGAAGCTGGCGCAGCACCCTGATCATCGCCATCTCCATCCCTTTATCTATCTTGACGTCCGTCATGACCCTCAGCTTTCTCGGAGAAACCATCAACATCATGACCCTCGGGGGATTGGCCCTGGCCGTCGGCATTCTTGTGGATGACGCCACAGTGACGATCGAAAACATCGAGCGGTATTTCGAAGAAGGGCATACGCAGCGCGACGCCATCCTGGAGGGCGCAGCGCAAATCGCGGTTCCTGCCCTGGTGTCCACGCTCTGTATTTGCATCGTGTTCTTGCCGATGTTCCTGCTGAGCGGTGTGGCCCGCTACCTTTTTGTTCCTCTCGCCGAAGCAGTGGTGTTCGCCATGCTCGCATCGTACATCTTGTCCCGGACGCTGGTGCCTACGCTGGCGATGTACCTGCTGAAAGCAAAGCAAGGCGACGCTGCCAGTTCGCGGAATCCTCTCGTGCGGTTCCAGCGAGCGTTCGAGCGCGGATTCGAACGGCTTCGGAATGCCTACCAGGCTCTGCTCGCGGTGCTTGTCCATCGGCGGATCCTTTTCGTCCCCATCTTTCTTCTGACCTGTGTCGCAGCGTTTCTCCTTGTGCCGTTGCTCGGTCAGGACTTCTTCCCGAACACGGACAGCGGTCAATTCATCCTTCATCTCCGCGCCAAGAGCGGCACGCGGATCGAAGAAACCGCGAAGCTATGCGATCTCGTTGAGGGCACAATACGTCGCGAGATCCCCGAGCGCGAGGTGGACAACATCCTGGACAATATCGGGCTGCCCTACAGTTCCATCAATTATATGCACAGTACATCGGGCCTCATCGGAGCGGGTGACGCCGATATTCTGGTCTCTCTCAAGGAAGATCACCACGCCACGGCAGACTATGTTCAGAGCCTGCGAGAGAGATTGCCCCGCGAATATCCTGGCACGACCTTTTACTTCCTGCCCGCGGACATCGTCACTCAGGTTTTGAATTTTGGTCTGCCTGCGCCCATTGATGTCCAAATCGAGGGAACCGATATCGAAGGCAATCGTGAAGTCGCAGCTCGCATGCTGCATGAAGTCGAGCGAGTTCCGGGCATTGCCGATCCTCGCATCCAGCAAGCGTTTGATTACCCGGAGTTCGATGTGGCTGTGGACCGTACCAAGGCGGCCCAGGGCGGCTACACTCAGCGCGATGTAGCCAATAGCCTGTTGAACTCACTCAGCGGCAGCTTCCAAATCACCCCGATGTTTTTCTTGAATTACAAGAACGGCGTCAGCTACAACCTGGTGACGCAGACTCCGCAGTATTCGATCCAATCCCTGCAAGACCTCCAGAACACTCCACTCAATGCCGCGGCCGCCGCGCGCCCTGAAATTCTGGCGGACCTTGCATCGATCCAACGAACGAACGAAATGGAAGTAATCTCGCATTACAACATTCGGCGCGTGGTCGATATTTATGCCGCCGTTCAGGGCCGCGACTTGGGTGCGGTGGGCCGCGATGTCACGCGCATTGTGGATGCCAACCGAAAATCCTTGCCGCGCGGCAGCTTCATCACCGTTCGCGGCCAGCTGCAAACAATGCGCAGCTCTTACCTCGGCTTACTGGGCGGACTCGTCTTTTCCATCGTTCTCGTCTACCTATTGATCGTGGTGAACTTTCAGTCTTGGCTCGATCCCTTCATCATCATAACCGCACTTCCTGCCGCCCTTGCCGGCATCGTCGGTTTCCTGTTCCTCACGCATACAACACTCAGCGTTCCCGCCTTAATGGGCGCCATCATGTGCATGGGCGTCGGAACGGCGAATAGTATTCTGGTCGTTTCTTTTGCCAAAGAACTGCTGCTGCACCATGGAGATCCGGTCAGGGCGGCCATCGAAGCGGGCTTCACCCGCTTTCGCCCCGTGCTCATGACGGCTCTGGCCATGATCATAGGCATGATTCCCATGGCGCTCGGCCTGGGCGAGGGCGGCGAGCAGAATGCGCCGCTTGGGCGCGCCGTTATCGGCGGCCTGCTGTGCGCCACCGTGGCCACCCTGATTTTCGTCCCTGCGGTCTTCAGTTTGCTTCACCGGAGGCGCGATCCCTCTGTTGCCCAAGAGCACTCCAAGAGCGCCCCTGAACCAATTTCTGCATGAGCTAAAGGAAGATCAATGAGATCGAACGAGGAAAATGTGACAACCGCCCGCGAGCCGGTAACAAATGTGCGGAGCGTCCAACCGAGTGGGGATGGATTTCAACCCATGCCAGGAGTCCGCCGTGGAGCTGCGATTCTTCTCACCGCCGCCGCGTTCGCTGCTCTCGCTCTTCTGATTTACTGGGGCATCCATTCGCGAGCGGCGGCCGAATCACGGCTGAAGCAACGAACCGAAGAAGCTGCCATTCCCACGGTCGCTGTGATCTTTCCGAAAGAAGGTGCCCCCACCCAGGAAATCGTCCTGCCCGGTAATACCCAGGCATTCAGCGACGCACCGATCTATGCGCGAACCAGTGGTTATCTCAAGCATTGGTATTTCGATATTGGCGCCCATGTCCAGAAAGGCCAATTGCTCGCGGAGATCGAAACCCCGGAAGTCGATCAGCAACTCCAGCAAGCTCAAGCGGACCTGGATACCGCGCAGGCCAACCTGAACATTGCCAAAATCACCGCCAGCCGCTGGCAAGACCTTGTGAGCACAGGCTCCGTGTCCCAACAGGAAACCGACCAGGCCGTCAGCAATCTCAGCGCAGTGAAGGCCGCGGCCGAATCCAGCGCCGCGAATGTGCGCCGCCTCGAACAGCTGCAATCGTTCGAAAAAGTCTATGCTCCATTTGATGGCATCATCACCGCCCGCAATACGGACATCGGCGCACTCATCGATGCCGGGGCTAACACACAACCGAAGGAACTCTTTCACATCACCGCCATCCGTACGCTCCGCCTTTACGTGGCGGTCCCTGAGGTGTACTCCCGTGCTGCACGCTCTGGTGCGCAAGCCGCGTTGACCCTCGATGAATTCCCGGGCCAAGCCTTCCACGGCACTCTCGTCCGCAACGCCAACTCCATTGACATCGCGTCGCGTACGCTGCTTGTCGAGGTCGATGTGGACAATCCAACCGGCCAGCTCCTTCCGGGCGCCTACGTTTTTGTCCACCTTAGGCTGCCGGACGAGACTCGTTCGGTAACGATTCCATCGAATACGTTGATCTTCCGGAAGGAGGGTTTGCAAGTTGGGCTGGTTCGCAATGGCAAAGCCGAGTTGGTCCCGGTCAAGATCAGCCGCGATCACGGCAACAGCGTCGAAATCGTTTCAGGACTGCAACCAACGGACGCCGTCATCGTCGACCCATCGGACTCTCTGGTCGCCGGCATGACCGTCCGCCTGAGCAACCAACCAGCAAACGGGTCCGGCCGATGAGGTACTTCTTTGCCGTCATGCGTTTCATTGTCACCAGCATCGTCGCGCTGCTTCTAGTGCTGCTGATCGTAGCGCTCGATGGCTGCACAGTGGGTCCCAAATACGTCAAGCCCACCGTGCCTACGACACCGGCTTATAAGGAAGAAGCGCCAAGCTCATTCAAAGAGTCAGACCAGTGGCAGCCCGCGCATCCCGGGGATCAGGCGAGCCGCGGAAAGTGGTGGGAAATTTTTGGCGATCCGGGACTCAACAACCTGGAAGAGCAGATCGCTGGTTCCAACCAGAACCTGAAAGTAGCGGAAGCACGTTTCCGCGAAGCTCGCGCAGCGATTCGCTTCAATCGGGCCGCGCAGTTTCCGACCATCTCCACTTCACCGAGCGCCAGCTATGTCAAGAGTTCAGACTTTTCCCAGAACTTTCCGTCCAAAGTACAAGAGGCCAGCACTGGCAATTTCGTGCTGCCCTTTGACCTTTCCTACGAACTGGATCTTTGGGGCCGCGTACGGCGTAGCGTCGCTGCCGCGCGGGAAGAAGCGCAAGCGACCGCTGCCGACTACGAAACCGCCAAGCTCAGCCTCGAGGCGGAACTGGCCTTGGACTATTTCGAATTGCGCAGTGCCGACGCTCAGAAGCGGCTTCTCGACGATACGGTAAAAGCCTATACCGACAACCTGCAACTCACGCTCAATCGCTTCAAGGGAGGCGTAGCCCCGAAGGCCGATGTTGCCCAAGCGCAGACCCAGCTTGATACGACTCGCGTGCAAGATACGGATGTCACTGTGCAACGAGCGCAATTCGAACACGCCATCGCGATTCTGATCGGAAAGCCGCCGGCGGACTTCAGCCTCGCAGCAGCACCGCTCAACTACCAACCTCCCAGCATTCCGATTGGTCTCCCTTCTGAACTGTTGCAGCGGCGGCCGGACATCGCCGCCGCGGAGCGCCGAGTGGCGGAGGCCAATCAGCAAATCGGCATCGCCCGCGCGGCGTATTTTCCCACCGTCAGCCTCGGGGGAACGGCAGGATTCGCCGGCACGCAGGGTTCGAACTGGTTTACTTGGCCGAGCGGCTTCTGGGCCGTCGGTCCTGCCCTCGCCCAGACTCTCTTCGACGCCGGACGCCGTCGCGCCACTTCCGAATCGGCGCGTGCGAACTACGATGCTACTGTCGCAACGTATCGTCAGACTTCACTGACAGCGTTCCAGGAAGTCGAGGACAACGTCGCCGCCCTGCGCATTCTCGAGAACGAAACGCAACAGCAACAGCAGGCCGTCGCGTCATCGCAGGAATCTCTTCAACTGTTCACGAACCGCTATAAAGGCGGGGTGGACACGTATCTCCAAGTCATTACCGCCCAGACGATCGAACTTGCCAACGAACGAAACGCCATTGATATCCTCAGGCGCCGGTTGGACGCTAGCGTGCTCCTCATCAAGGCACTGGGGGGAGGCTGGAACGCGTCCAACCTTCCTACGTTTGGTGCGTCCGCCGTTCGGGACTATTGAACATCCGGGGGGAGCAATGTTCCGGACATCGATGTTGGCCCGAGAAGAAAGTCGTATATTTGAAGAGCTGCTTTCGCGATTTGATTCTCTCGGCGATGAGCAGATGCTTGCGGTCGGTGTGACGCCCGACTGGTCCGCGAAGGATTTACTGGCGCGGTGTCGCTCGGTTCGCCTTCGCAACTTCCCGATTGATCCGCAGGATTTACTGGCGCACTTGGCCTACTGGGAACGGGCGGCAGCGGAGCAGGTGCGCGCGCTGAACGCCGGAACATGGTCACCTAAAAAACGGACTCGAGAGCAAATCCTGCGGATCAATCGGGAAGTTGCGAAGGCGAACCGAGCGACACCGCGCCACCTTCTTCGCGAAGAATTCAGCCTGGCGCACAGCGAAATCGTGTCGGCGCTGCGAGTGGGACCGGACGAGATGGAGGAAACGTCCCCGCTCGTGAGGATCGTTAGCTGGCAATGTGTGCGTCACAGGGGCCATCATCTGGCGCAACTTCGTGCCTGGGTAGAGCGTCTGCAAGGGTCTTTGTGAACCGAAAGCCGAGAGTCTGTTGAACTTGGTTTGGCGCGAGGAGGCAATATCGCGGCCGAACGAAGCCTTGAGAAAGGCCAATGATGGGTGCGCAGCCCGGTGAAGTTGGTCAGCCGAACCGTTTTGCCAGGATGCATTCCGAGTTTTATTGGGTCTTCTTTGAGGAGGCGCGAGCGACCAACTCGTCCAATCTCGAAAGCAAAAGCTTTAGGACGGGAGACTGGTTCGACTTTTTGTAGCCGAAGACCAGATCGACAGTTGGCGCATCTCCTTTGAGAGGACGACTCGTTACAGACGAAGGGAGAAAGTTCTGTGCGTATGCAGGTAACAGTCCTACGCCGCCTGTCGACGCTATTAACGCCATTCCCATGGCGAGATGGTCCGCCTCGTGAGCCGGCGTAATACTCGTTCCGGAGCGCTTCAGGTAATTGTCGATGACCACGCGCAGTACCGGAGCGGTTTTCGACACAGTCACGAATGCTTCACCCACTAGATCCCTCGGACCGATGGATTTGAGCGCAGCGAGACGGTGGTTACTAGGCAAGACCACCATCAAGGGCTCCTTGACGAGAAGACGGAACGTCAAATCTGGTAAGCCTCGTTCCCGTCGAAGAAAGGCCGCATCGATTTTTCCGTTCGACAGGCCATCTGCAAGCAGAGGCGAATATTGACTTGATATCATCACGTCGATATTTGGCAGTTCGTCGCGCAAGATCCGCAAGGCTTCGGGCATCCACTTCAATTCGTGTCCGGTTAAAAAGCCCATTGTGAAGCATGGCTTGCCAGGATGGGCGACCCGGCGAGCAGCTGCGCTTGCCGCTTCTACCTGGGATAGCACCAAGCGAGCGTGATCGAGAAACGCTCGACCCGCCGGCGTCAGCTCGATACCGCGTGCGCGGCGCGACAGGAGTTGCGCGCCTACCTCGCCCTCGAGATCTCGAATCTGCCGGCTCAACGAAGGTTGTGACGTGTGCAGCGTTTTCTGTGCTGCCACCGTCAGACTTCCTGCCTCGGCAGCCGCGATGAAGTAGCGTAGATGTCGTAATTCCATTCCCCGTTCCCATACTCCCAAAGCATTGCTCCCAGCCTAACAAAGTATGTTCCATGGCGCGACTAATGGCTGGTTACCTAATCCAATGTAGTGACTGGAATGCGTTGGGCGGGCAATGGTATTTGGGCTCATGCCTGATGAGCGTGCGTTCTGGAAGGAGAAGCCAAAATGTCAAAGAACCTGGAAGGGAAAATTGCACTCATTACGGGCGGCTCGCGGGGAATTGGTGCTGCAATCGCTAAGCGTCTGGCTGCGGATGGAGCTAAGGTGGCCATTACATACACGAGAGGGGCCGATGCGGCCGCGGCCGTCGTTAAGGAGATTGAACGCGCTGGCGGAAAAGCGATCGCGATTCAGGCGGATGCCGCAGATGCCGACGCGGTTAAAGCCGCGGTCGAAAAGACGTTTGCAACCTTCGGCCGGCTGGATGTGCTGGTGAACAACGCCGGCACGGCCATTCCGAAACCGTTCGAGGAGGCGACCCTGGAAGAGATGGATCGCGTGCTCGACATCAATGTCCGCGGGGTATTCGTCGCGACGCAGGCGGCGCTGAAGCACATGAAGAGCGGCGGTCGCGTCATCATGATCGGTTCGGCCGTGGGTGAACGTGTCGCGGCACCCGGGCTCGTGCCATACGCGGGCACGAAGGGAGCCGTCAAGATGTTCACTCAGGCGCTGGCCAGAGAGATCGGGAGCCGGGGCATCACGGTCAACAACGTACAGCCCGGTCCGATCGACACGGAATTGAATCCCGCCTCGGGTGATTGGGCGGTACCGCAGAAGGCCGCCACAGCGCTCGATCGTTACGGGCGGGTGGATGAGATCGCCGCGATGGTGGCGTTTGTCGCCGGTCCGGAGTCCTCGTACATTACCGGGGCGAATCTTACCGTGGATGGCGGAATGAATGCCTGAACGGACGCACACACTCAGTCCACGGAACTGAAGATAGATGTATCCGTGCGGGCATGATTGAGAGCCGACGACGCAACAGCGTTGGCTCTCCTTCGAGTCCAAGTGCGCAGTCGTCTTATCCGCTAACTGACATGCAAGAGAGAGGAAAATGACTACACTCCAAAACAAAACTGCGCTGGTGACGGGCGCGTCGCGGGGAATTGGTCGCGCCACGGCATCAGCCCTCGCGGAGGCCGGGGCCCATGTTCTGGTTCACTATGGCCGCTCAGCGCAGGATGCGGAATCGCTAGTCGCCAGCATCCACGCAAAAGGGGGACGCGCGAATGCGATCAAGGTGGACTTGGCAACTCCAGATGGAGCAACACTGCTGGCAAGGGAAGTTCGCTTGATCGCTGGGGAACGATTGGACGTGCTTGTGTCTAACGCCGGAGTCGGTAAGAGCGCAACCATCAAGGACCATACAATAAAGGACTTTGACAATTTATTTGCGACGAATGTACGAAGTCCATTTTTCCTGGTGCAGCAACTTTTGCCCATCCTCGGTGAAGGTTCGAACATCATTGTGATCTCTTCGCTCGGGGCGCACGCCGTAGTTGGGAAGCCCGGTTTGGACAACCCTTCGATCCTTGCCTATGCCTCAACCAAGGGAGCATTAGAGACTCTGGTCAAAAACTGGGCTGCCATCCTGGGACCCCGGGGAATCCGCGTAAATGCAATCGCTCCAGGCGTGATCGATACGGACATGTCGAACTTCACGAAAACCGAGGCGGGTCGAGAGGCGACGCTTGGAATGCAAGCACTGAAGCGAATCGGCAAGCCGGAGGATGTTGCGGACGTCGTCGCGTTCCTGGCGTCAGACGCAGCCCGCTGGATAACGGGAGCGAGTATCCCGGTCGACGGCGGGTCGAAGCTCTAAGGAACCGCGTCTTGCCAGCGTTGGATGGAATTGCCTCGATGAGAAGAGGGGGGTGGCAAATGGCAAAAATGGAAGCGATGAGTGAAAAGATCGAATCGAAAAATAAAGCTCTTGTTCTAGAAGCTTTCGACACGCTGTTCAACAAGCGTGACTACGCAGCCGCTGAGCGCTTCTGGTCGCCTGACTATATTCAGCACAGCGCGCACATCGCACCGGGCCGTAGAGGCCTGTTCGATCTCATCAAGAGCCTTCCGCCAACACTTAAGTATGAGCCAGGAAGGATCGCGGCAAACGGAGATTTTGTCATCGTGCACGGACGGTTTTCGGACTTCGGCCTGCCCGTAAACTGGATTGCAGCGGACATTGTGCGCATTCAAAACGGAATCCTTGTTGAGCATTGGGATGTCATTCAGGATGAGGCCACAGAAGAGCAATCAAAAAGTGGCGCTCCCATGTTTGGAATGACCTTCCCAAAGTACAAATAAGGCAGCGCGCGAATTGTTCGCCAGAACTCGCCAAGCAGCGAAAAAAATGCCTAAAAAACTTGAAGGCATGACCGCCGTTATCAGAGGCGGCACAGAGGGATTGAGTTGGCTGCGCCAAAACAACCTCCGTGGGGCAAATGGGTTGGGGGAGACGCGAGCGCGAGTAAGCTTGAATGCGGTTTTGCGCAGGGTGGTCGGGGAGCCGTCGTTGGCCACGAAGGGCAGGAGGCGAGCTGCGCGATGATTGAGTTTCTTGCGCCGGTCGCGAAAACGGGCGCCACCGGCGGGACGATGCTGGCTCCGGGCGATGGAATGGACGAAGCCGGACGGACCAAAGCGGTCAGAGCATAAGATCTTTGTGGGTCAGGAAGCAATCTGCAGTACGGCAGCACCCTGGATCGCGTCATTCTTCAATGCGTTAAGCGCTCGATTTGCATCCTGCAGGGGAAACGCCTCGACTCGCGTTCGAATGGGAATCTCCGCAGCTATGCGCAAGAAATCTTCTCCATCCTGGCGTGTATTGTTCGCCACGCTGCGCACAACTCGTTCCTGATAGAGCAAGTCGTAGTCGAACGAAGGAATCGGGCTCATGTGTATGCCGCCCAAAACCAGCGTGCCGCCTTTGCGCAATGCCTTGAGAGCCGCCGGCACGATTTCTCCGGCCGGCGCAAAAACAATCGCAGCATCGAGCTGCACGGGAGGCTCGTCCAACGTTCCACCGGCCCACTTCGCGCCAAGATCCAAAGCCAACCCCTGATGCCTGGCGTCACGCGTTGCGGCGTATACAGCAATGTTCCAATGACGCGCCACTTGAATTGCCAGGTGCGCCGCTGCCCCGAATCCGTAGAATCCGAGCGTTCCTCCGGCCTGAATTCCGGACAGCCGCAGCGAACGAAATCCTATAATTCCCGCGCACAACAAGGGCGCAGCTTGTTCGTCGGCAAACGCTTCCGGAATGGCGTAGACAAACTGTTCCGGCGCGACAACATATTCGGCGTAACCGCCATCCACACTATATCCCGTGAACTCAGGATGATCGCAGAGATTCTCGGCCCCCGACCGGCAATAGCTGCAAGTTCCATCCGTGCGATGCAGCCATGCGATCCCGACGCGGCAGCCCACCGAAAAGCGCGATGCGTTGCTACCCGTTTTTTCAACGATCCCCACAATTTGGTGCCCCGGAATGACAGGCGACTTTCGGGGAGCAAGTTCGCCTTCCACAACATGCAAATCCGTCCGGCATACGCCGCAACAATGCACGTGTACGAGAATTTCTCCGTCATTCGGCTCGGGGATTTGCACTTCTGTGTATTGGAGGGGTTGCGTTTCGACCCGGGCAGGGCGGACAAGCACACATGCTTTCATAGGGATATCTCCATCAGTCGGCCCCTAGCACTCCACTTGATACTCCTCAGAGTGCGAATCAATCTGACTCAGAGATAATTCTCCTCCATCAGGCAGTTGTGCAAAATTTTTCCTTTCATCGGCTTGGCTGCCCGGCTCCCGGCAGATACGCTCGCCTGTCCCCCTCGCGATTTACGCTCGCTGCTTTTCGCCAAACTCTTCCGGAGCCCTCCGGTCGGACTAGCCGCCTTGGAGTCTCTCATCTCGAATCCTCCGTTTGGTGTTAGGCTTTGGATTCGAATCTACGAATTAGAGGAGCCAAATGCCATGTTCAGCAGAAAATTGACGGCCGCAATTCTCCTTGCCTCGCTCGGCTTGGCATCGCCGCCCGCCGGCGCCCAACAGAAATCGGTGGACGCGCTCGGCCACCCGTGGTGGCAACACGCCGTCTTCTACGAGATCTACCCACGCAGTTTTGCCGATAGCAATAACGACGGCATCGGCGATCTCAACGGCATCGCATCGAGAATGGACTATTTGAAAGAACTCGGCGTCGACGCCATCTGGATCACTCCGTGCTTCCCTTCTCCACAAGTGGATTTCGGTTACGACGTTTCCGATTACGAAGCCATCGATCCAATGTACGGAACAATGAAGGATTTCGATCACCTGGTAAGCGAAGGCAAGAAGCGCGGCATCAATGTGATTCTCGATTTCGTCGTGAATCACACTTCCGACCAGCACAAGTGGTTCCTGGATTCCAAATCCTCGCGAACCTCCGGGCATCGCGATTGGTACATCTGGCGCGACGGCAAAGGCCCTGGCCAGCCTCCCAACAATTGGCTTTCCACGTTCGGCCTCTCCGCGTGGAAGCTCGATCCCAAAACCAATCAGTATTACTACCACTATTTTTATCCCGAACAGCCGGACCTGAACTGGCGCAATCCCGCCGTGGAAAAAGCCATGCTCGACATGACGCGCTTCTGGTACAAGCGTGGCGTCGCCGGGTTCCGCCTCGACGCCGTGGACACCCTCTTCGAAGATCCCAATCTCACCGATAATCCCGTGCTTCCTGGAACCGACAAGTTCGGCCGCCCAAACATGGACGAGAAGTACAACAAGAAACTCCCCGAAGTCCACGAAGTCATGCGCAAACTGCGCAGCACCGCCAACGAATACGGCTCCGTCCTAATCGGCGAAACGTGGACTGCCAATGTTGCCCAGCTCAAGGACTACTACGGCCAAAACAATGACGAGCTGCAGTTGCCCATGGACTTGATGATGACGGAACTCAAAGGTCTCTCCGCCGATGAATACCGCAAGCACATCGCCGCCGTGGACGCCGCCGGCCATTGGCCCGTCTATGTCATCACCAACCACGACATCGTGCGTTCCTACACGCGCTACGCCGACGGCTTGCACAACGACGACATCGCCAAAATGATGGCTGGCTTCTACCTCACGCTGCGCGGCACCGCCATCATGTACTACGGCGAAGAAATCGGCATGGAAAACAACAACCCCAAAAGCAAAGATGAAGTCCAGGATCCTATCGGCAAGCTCGGCTGGCCGCTGGAAAAGGGCCGCGACGGCGAACGCACGCCCATGCAATGGAATGACACCAGCAATGCAGGCTTCAGCAAAGCAAAACCATGGCTGCCCGTTCCACCCAGCTATAAAACACACAATGTCGCGAGCGAAATGAAGGATCCAAACTCTGTCTTGAGTTTTTACAGGCAACTGCTCTCGCTGCGCCACAACGAAGCCGCGCTACTCGAAGGTAATTTGACGATGCTGAACGAAAAAGATCCGAACGTGCTGACGTACGTGCGCCGCTACAAAGACGAAGCTATTTTGGTAATGCTGAACATGTCCGCGTCGGATCAAAACGTTCAATTGGACCTGGCAGCCCTGGGATTCTCGATGCCGAAAGTCAGTGTGCTGTTGACAAGTTTTCACAAGCCGCTGCCGTCCGCGAGTGGTTCGATCCCAATGGAACCCTACTCCGTCTTCATCGCCAAAATCACAAACTGACCCGCCGCGCGCCGCCAGCGCCGCCTATCTACGTTAGCTAACATCCCCTTCGACCTCAGTTGGGTTTCGGTGGCGCGACTGCCGCCTCGGAAACCACTAGATACTCATATTTCTTCCCATTCGCCTTAAACTTCATCTTGTCTTTATCCAGCGTGAACTCGATGCTGGTATTCACCGGTATCAATTCCTGTCCAGCATGCTTTTCCTGCCGGATGCGGTAGTCCGTCGTCCCCGCCCTCACCACATATTCCTGGCAGAGCACATCCGTCGTCTCTTTCTTGTTCTTCACCTGTTGCGACCCACACGCCACCGAGCTCTCGGAAACAATCGTCCCCGCCTGAGGCTCCTTGGCCATCGCTGGAATCCCTATCAATACGGCTGCTGCTACCAGCAGATATGTCGTTCTCATGGTGCCTCCCTACGCTCACGCGGTACTTCCCCACCCTCACAAAGTCTTCATGGGCCTATTCGCGCCTGAATTCACTTGTAGCCAATTTGCCCGCTTCCTTCCAGACCCTTTTCTCCCCGTGTTGCTCAAAAGTAGCCAACGCCACCCAGCCCTGCCTTCGCTTCCCTCGGTCCGAGACCGCAACTGTTCAAACTAAACTCCAGAAGCCCGCCTTGGTAAATCCCCCCCCTTTTCGGAGCTTCCGGCCGCCTTGAGCCGACTATGCTTCGCAAACAATCCATTTTTCTGTATGCCGCGCTCCTGGTCCGAGCACTTTTCAACAGGCTGGCGGGCCCTGCCGGTAACCTTTTAAGTCGGCAACCCAATCAGCAATCCCAAATCACTCTGCCTTGCATCATAATGTGGGGATGGGGATGACTATGCCCAGATACGCTCCTTGGATAGTCGGTTTGGCTCTCAGTGTCCTCTCGTGCGCCTTTCCTGTAGGGGCCCGGGCTCAACAGACCCCTGCTGTCCCATCAGCACCAGCCAGCGGCCCGTCGGTCGAACCGCAATCTCCAGGAACCATCAGCGGGATTGTTGTAGACCAGTCGGGAGCCGCCGTCCCCGGAGCCCGCGTAAAGCTCGCGCGCCAAGATCAATCCCCAGACCAAGAGATCTTATCGAGTGACGATGGACAATTCTCCTTTGCCAACGTCGCTCCTGGGCCGTTTCAACTCCTCATCTCTTCGTCGGGTTTCACCACGCAAACCTCCTCAGGAATCCTGCACTCGGGGGAGATCTACACTGTCCCTCAGATCGCGCTAGCTCTTGCTACCAATGTCACGGAGGTGCGCGTCGCCCCCGCGCGAGTGGATATAGCCGAGGATGAGATCAAGGTGGAAGAGAAGCAGCGCGTGCTCGGCGTCGTTCCAAATTTCTATGTCAGCTACGACCACAACCCAGTTCCTCTATCCTCGAAGCAGAAGTTCGAGCTTGCGTGGAAAACGATGGTGGATCCGGTGAGCTTCGGCGTGACTGGGGCCATCGCGGGAATTCAGCAGGCGCAAAACGATTTCAGCGGATACGGCCAGGGCGCGCAAGGCTACGCAAAGCGCTTCGGCGCTTCCTACGCCGACTTTGTTTCGGGCACACTTGTTGGCAGCG